>Ga0157364_1002389_pt1 | contig 17408 bp, 20 predicted proteins | sample AttsexASBM2_FD_111476 | JGI IMG/M metagenome (GOLD analysis project Ga0157364, IMG submission 111476) | Fungus gardens microbial communities from leaf cutter ant in Ribeirão Preto, State of São Paulo, Brazil - Atta sexdens ASBM2 | ecosystem: Host-associated > Fungi > Mycelium > Unclassified ... | reverse complement strand
CGTTTTCCCGGATCAAACCGTAACAGTGACGGTCGGTGCTTTTAATTTTAAAACTACATAACTGCATATTAATTTAAAGTTCTTATCGTTGTCAGGGTTACTATATTATCGCGATTGTCAGCCAGCAGATCCAGCAAGAAAATGCTTACTAGAAAACATATTAATTTAATTCTTTTGATGTTAGTCACCGAAAAACCCCTAACCCACTGAAAAATATGATTATCGTAAAGAAGCTAATAGCGAAATAATCTGCTGCAATTATAGCCTTACACGCTCAAATATGTGGATCAAATCCTTAGATGATAAAAATAAATACTACTATGCAGTGCTATCACCCTCTGAAATAAACATATCGGTATAAAATATCGACTATCTGCCGATTAAAATTTTTCACTATACAAATCAATACCCCTCATCCTTAAACCAGGTTTCCACCCGCATCCTCAGGTAATTGATGGTTTGATAAAGTCTCCCAAGGTAAGTATCGGTTAACTACCCGCCACGGTTGAGCTGTGGTAGCGGGTAGTGGCCGACTGCCGTTGATAACTTATACCACTACAGGCTATCGAGCTCCGGCGGTAGTGCACCGGAGGCATACTGCGACAGGCTGCCAAATAGCGGATCCCATTGGCAAACAGTGAGGCTGACGATCAAGCCTTCACGGCTGAAGGGATCTGCGGCCACCCACTCACCTACCTGCTGTTCATTGTCGGCACGGAAAATCAGTAATCCCGCCCGTAACTCAGCACCGACCACCGGCCCGGATGCCAATAAATAGCCCTGTTCAATCAACCCCTGAAGATAACGAACATGCTCTAACACGTACTGATTCCATTTGTCCCCATCAGGGTGTTCCATTTTAACGATAAATAGCATAGTGACCTCCTTAACAAGTGAGGCCACAGTGTATTAAACACCATTCATCACTTAAAATGGATAGTGAGTGGTTTCATAAACAACCAGGAGTAGTTAATGCCAGACAAAATAACGGGTATGCAGGTGTTTGTGCAGGTCGTCAGATCAGGCTCTTTCGTTGCGGCCGCGGATAGGCTCTCCCTCTCCCCGCAAATGGTTGCCCGCCACATCAGTGCCCTTGAAAAGCAGCTAGGTGTTAGCCTACTCAACCGCACTACCCGTACCCAGAACCTGACGGCTACCGGCAGCGATTACTACCAGCGCTGTGTAGAGATCCTGACAGCCATTGAAGATGCTGAGCGCCAGGCTCGCCATCCGCTCAGCGAACCGGCCGGTACCTTAAGGATCAACAGCCCGATGACCTTTGGTCGTTACTCCCTGGCACCCTTACTGAGCGACTTTATACAGCGCTATCCTAAAATCCGTGTCGAGGTAACCCTCTCTGATAGCCTGCTGACGCCTTCACAGAACGGTGGAGATTTGGTGATCCGTATCGGGGATATTGACCCGCAACTGCGTCTAGCCGCGCGAAAAATGAGTCCCTATCGATTGTCGCTGTTTGCCTCCCCCGATTACTTAAAACGTCAAGGTACACCTAGCCGACCGGAAGATCTGCACCAACACCGCTGCTTAGGATTTATGCCGTGGCTTACCGGCAGCCGTCACCAATGGACTTTGTGCTCCGCCGATAGCAGCACAGACTACCCGCTAGAGTTTGAGCCACAACTGATTATCAATGACTGGGCAGCCTTGGCAGAAGCTGCTTTGAATGGCGCTGGCATAGTCGCAGGCTATCCACCAGCACTGCATAATGCGTTACAACAGGGTCTAGTGGTACCGGTATTGGCAGACTACGCATTGCCCGCCAGACCGATGCATATGCTGTATGTTCCACAGCGCCTCCAAGAAACGCCCTTGCGCCTTCTGGTCGATGCGCTGTGCTCAGCATTCCCCGCTTAACCTCTCCCTTAAGGACAGCGCTTTTAAAATCATGAGCTATGCTTATCTGTGAAAAGGTTATTTATTGATGATTCAGTCAGACAAGGAGCAGGATAATGATGAAATCAGCGGGTATTGCAATCGGGTTGGCAGTAATGAGTTTCGGTGCCTTTGCAGCAAACAATCATGACGATATTCTGTCAGACACTGCCCTGAAAAGTCAGGCTGCACTGATTTGTAGTGCACCTTATCGTCTGGAAGCGGCTAAACCGGACTTTAAAATTAATAATTCAATGAACCCCGCGACCAATTCGCCGTTCAACCAAGACGTGCTGACTGCCTATCGCAGTTACTTGAAAGCACACCCGGGTAATGTGAAAACCGGCAATATCAATCCTAAACAGGGTAATTGTACCAATAGCGTCGTGCATAGCTACCGTTCACTGTTTGGCAGTCATTGATCACCCGAGGTTCCGTTTATACTGAGTGATAGACGGAACCTCGCCTAACAGGTATCAGTAGAGATGTTATCTGGTAACTTTCTGTTAATAAGTTCTGCAAAAAACTTTTTGCTGTACACTATCCCTAGCGATAGGTAAATGTCCTTGTACACGCCTTCTGTTCTCCACGAAAATTTCACATGCACCCTTGGCAATCGGCCCATACGTGGTACTGGAGGCTAAGGTAACCCTCTAGTTATTGCGATTTTTTTTTAGCACATTGCCTAATTAATCTGCAATGTTTGCCATTTAGGATGCAGTATTCTTATCTTTATACTGACTGGGTCGCGCATTAATCTCGATTGTAGCCACACCAATTACCTTAACCCCTGTTATCATGGTAGTGACAATTCCCATTTTAATGTTTAACCGCCACTGCACAGTTATTGTGTGGTGCGCAGCGCTTATTTTATCGGAGTACAGAAGATGCTTTTTTCTGATCAGCCGGGTGATGAAGGGCTCCCCGGCCCGCAACGACGCTTGGCAATGATCGCCGTGATGATGACCACCGCGATGACCGTGTGTGACGCATCGATGGTTAACGTCGCCCTGCCACAAATTGCAAAATCTATGCAGGTACAGGCCTCAGAGGTCGTCTGGGTGTCTAACGGCTATCTATTAGCTGCTGCCATGACCCTGGCTATCTTTGCCGCTCTGGCAACACGTGTCGGTTTTCGCCACCAGTTTCCTTGCGGCATCGCAATATTTACCCTCTCCTCTTTAGGTTGTGCCCTGTCCCATACTCCTGAAATGCTGATCACCATGCGAGTCATTCAGGGTATCGGTGCAGCAACCACCCTGAGCATCGGCCCAGCCATCATGCGATCGATTTTCCCCAATCGCCTACTGGGACGGATCCTCGGTATGAATGCCCTGCTGGTGGCGTCTTCCACGGCGCTGTCACCGCTGTTAGGGGGAACATTGTTATCTGCCCTGAGTTGGCAGTGGCTGTTCGCCATTAACCTGCCGCCTGGCATTATCGCCATGACCCTCGCTTGGAAAGTATTACCGGAGCGCAAGAAAAAAATCACAGAGCGGTTTGATGTTATCGGTGCGGTATTGTCAGCAATTATTCCTGGCTCACTGATCATGGCAGCCGACAGTTTTGCTCTGCGGGCAAACCAACATTTCAGTAGCGAGATCGTGTTGCGCGCGTTGGGTTTTCTAGCACTGGCGTTATTGGCTGGCCTCGGTTTTGTGCTCAGCCAAAAGTGGGTGACTAAACCGCTGCTGCCGTTGTCTATCTTTAGATCATCACGGTTTTCTTTGGCAGCACTGACCTCAATGTCCTCTTTTGTCAGCCAAGGGATCACTTTTATTGCCCTGCCGTTCTTATTCCAAAACGTTTATGGTTACAGCGCACTGGTGTCAGCCTTGCTGTTTACCCCTTGGCCACTAGGCATTATCCTCGCCGCGCCTCATGCCGGGCGCCTTTCTGATCGTATCCGCCCTGCCATTATCTCCACAACCGGCTTAGCACTGTTTGCCCTCGGCCTGCTGCTGCTAGCTACGCTGCCGGAACATGCCAGCGTGGTCGATATCTGTCTGCGCAGTTTGGTGTGCGGGATTGGTTTCGGCTGTTTCCAAAGCCCGAATAACCGCGAGATGCTGTCAAATGTCTCTCGAGAAAACAGCAGTTATGCCTCGGGAATTTTGGCGATAATGCGGATGTTCGGTCAGTGCATGGGAAGCGCCTGTATTGGGGTGATTTTGGCACTGTTTGGCCAACAAACACTGAGCAGCGAAAGCCATGCGGTGCATACCGCTCTGTGGTTTGCGGTCATCAGCTGCCTGCTTGCTATGGCCGCCAGTATCAGTCGATTACGTCAATCTTAAGCTGCATAGGCGCCGACAAATGCCGGCGCTGTGTTAGGTTAAGCGCGTGGCAGATGCTGCTCGATAAAGCGTTTCAGCAAGGCGGTGGCTTCCGGTGTGTCGGTGCTTTGCTCAAGCATGGCATCAGTATCCCTTCCTTCACCGCTAAAGATCTCTCGATTACGCTCGATCATCGCCTTTGACGCAAGCGGGGTAAATTCGGGATGATATTGAGTTGAAATCGCATTCGGCCCGTAGCGCACCACCTGATGAGGGTCGATTTCTGAACTGGCGAGGACCGTTGCGCCTTCGGGCACCTTCACCACGCTCTGCATATGGGTGAGATGTGCGGGGAACACCTGCGGATAGCCTGCCAACAAAGGCTCATTTTCTGCCTCTGCGGTAAGACGAACCGGCAGACACCCCGTTTCACGAATACAAGGTAGATAATCTACCTCACCGCCTAGTGCATAAGACATTAACTGATGTCCGTAACACACACCGAACAGCGGCATATTGATTTCCATCGCCTTACGTAACCACAGCGCAGTGGCTTCGCTCCAGGGTAATTTATCGGTGACCATCGCCCAAGAACCGGTAATGATAGCAACCCGCTGGGGATTTGGTGGCGGTAATATCTCACCCTCAAACACCCTGACGACCTCAATCTCTGAACGGGAATAGCCGATAGCTGCACTGAACCAGTCAGCTAAGTCACCGTATTGCTCACGGATCTCCTGCGGTGGAGTACCGGTTTGGATAATAATAATTGCTGGCTGATTCATTTATTCACACTGTTACTGAGGGCACAGACCCTATTGATTAATGATTGTGATCACTTTTATCACAATCTCTGATAGGGATACAGATTTTCAGTGGCTCTATAAGTGACATTGTCACTAAAACTTCTCTTTGTCACTGTCCTGCCATTTTCACGCCGGCACTTCCCCCTTGCCGGTAATCGTTCTATCATTAAGCGGATTTGTTTATTATTTGGGATTGATATGAAAACGATTATTGAAGGATTTCTCAACTTCCAGAAAGAAGTTTTTCCAGAACGTAAAGAGCTGTTCCGCAGCCTGGCTTCCAGCCAGAATCCGAAAGCCCTGTTTATCTCTTGCTCAGACAGTCGTCTGGTTCCTGAGCTAGTCACCCAACAGGAACCTGGCCAGCTATTTGTGATCCGTAATGCAGGAAATATCGTTCCTTCTTTTGGTCCTGAACCAGGCGGTGTCTCGGCGACCATCGAATACGCCGTGGTCGCCTTGGGTGTGCGTGATATTATTATTTGTGGACACTCTAACTGTGGTGCCATGGGTGCGATTGCCAAATGCCAGGACATGCACACTATGCCTGCGGTCGAGCATTGGTTACGTTATGCGGATGCTGCAAAAGCGGTCGTCGAGAAAAAACAGTTAACCGATGAAGATCAGAAAGTGAATGCCATGGTCCGTGAGAATGTCATCGCTCAACTGAATAATATCAAAACTCATCCGTCGGTCGCGGTGGCACTGCGTAACAACCAAATTCGCTTACATGGCTGGGTCTATGATATCGAAAGTGGTGAGATCCAAGCCCTAAACGAAGGTGGAAAAGAGTTTGTTTCCTTGGCAGACAATCCTGGGACTTGCTACGAATAAATCACAGCGTTCAGTCTCTGTGATCCCTGTTGCGTTAATGACGTAACAGGGATTCTCCCGCCCTGCCTTTCCTTCAGCAATTCCCGCACTCAGCCGCTATGAAAGGGTATTACCGACACCACCAGCAGCAATGCCATCAGACGGTTTATACGCCGCCAGCCGGATTCCGTTTTAATCTGACGTGCCAGCACGGATCCCGCCACACACCACAGGCTCAGCGATAATAAGCCAGCCAGACCTAAAGTCAGCCCCTGAATGATTGCCTGCAGCCCGGGTGTGACCTGCGGAATAGCATAAGAAGCTGCGGCCCCGAGGCTCATGGCCCAGCCTTTCGGATTAAGCCAGACCAGCCAGACAGAGGCCATAAATCCAGGTGGCTTACTGAGTGAGGCACCGGAATGCGGTGAAGCACTGCGAGCCATCCTTACTGCCAGTGTCAGCAGATACAGAGAGCCGGCCAGTTTCATCGCCAGTTGCAGTGAACTGTGTCCCTGAATGATGCCGGCCAGTCCCCGCGCGGCAACCCCGCTCATCAGTGCCAGCCCTGCAACCACTCCTGCGATAAAAGGCAGTGAACGTAAAAATCCATAACGGACCCCGGAAATCGTCGCCACCGTAGTGGCTCCTCCGGGGCTGAGGGTTGAAACAACAGCAAACAATATCAGGGGTAACAGATTTGTCAGTAACATTAGTCCTCCGCTATCAGTGAACGGACTGTAGCGGTAATGAACTCATTAATGAAACGAATGTTATGCATCCCTGACATTAAGGTTCATAATGGCAGAATGATAAGAAACCTCGATATTTCTCTGTTGCGGACTTTTGTGACTGTCGCCGACCATGGCGGGATGACTGCTGCCGGTCATTGCCTGCACCTGACACAAAGTGCCGTCAGTCAGCAAATCTCACGGCTGGAGGCTCTCTGCGGTCCGTTGTTTATCCGGGGAGGCAGGAAACTGCGCCTGACAGCGACCGGTGAACGTCTGCTGGAAAAATCCCGCCAGATGACCGCCCTGAATGATGAGCTATGGCGTGAGATGAATACCGGGCCGGTCACCGAAACCCTGCGCCTGGGTCTGCCGGCCGACCTGATTAATACCGGAATGCCGCAGATTATCCGGCAGTTCTGCCGCAGCAACCCGCAGACAGATATACAGCTTTTTTGCCTGCCATCACCGGAACTCAGGGAAGCGACAGAAACCGGCCGTCTTGATCTCGCACTGACCGAAGAACCGGCCGGGGAAAATCACGGGGAACTGCTGCGGACAGATAAACTGATCTGGGCCGGAGCGAAGGACGGAAGCGCGTATCTGAAACGCCCGCTGCCGGTATCAATGGTGGCAGAAAACTGTGCATTCCGTCCTCTGGTTACTGCAAGCCTGGCTGCCAGCGGTTTGCCATGGAGAACATTGTTTGAAAGCGGCAGCCCGGAAGTCACGCTGGCCACAGTCTCCGCCGATCTGGCGATCACGGTTTGTTTGCATTCGCTGCTGCCTGCGGAACTGATTTCGCTCAGCCATCTGCCTCAGTTACCTGATTTACCAGCATTTTCGATTAATCTCAGAATGAAAAGAGGACAGCCATCTCCGTCCGTCACAGCACTGGCCAGGGTGATCCGTCAGGCATTTATTCCGCCGTTACAATAGACTACCGCTGCCGGTTCCCGGCTACACAGACCACGGGGGATGCCCCTCCCGGAGGATGTCTCTGATTTGGGTTAATTTATGGAATAATTCCCTTTTCCCCCAGCCCGGGTTTGAGATACAACGGTAGTACGGTTGTTCACCTGCGGAGAATATGATGAGTCTACAGGTTGATAAATCTACACTCGATACGCTGTTTCATCAGGCGCGAACCCATATCACTGGCTGGATAAACCGGTGCCGGATGCCACCCTGCAAATGCTGTATGAGCTGGCCCGGCTGGGGCCGACATCCGCAAACTGTTCTCCGGGATGCTTTGTGTTTGTAAAAACACCGGAAGGAAAGGAACTGCTCAGACCGGCATTGTCGGCGGGGAATATTGAGAAAACCATGAGCGCACCGGTAACGGTTATTGTGGCATCCGATATGGCTTTTTACGAGAAACTGCCGGGACTGTATCCCCTTGCGGATGCCCGCAGCTGGATTACCAGCAGTGAAACTCTGGCGAAGGAAACCGCCTTCCGCAACAGCAGTCTGCAGGCCGGTTATCTGGTGATTGCTGCCCGCGCACTGGGGCTGGATGCCGGACCCATGTCCGGATTCGATGCCGAAAGAATCAATCAGGATTTCTTCCACGGCACTGACTGGCAGGTGAATTTACTGATTAATCTCGGTTACGGTGATGCCACTAAACTTCATGACCGCTTACCGCGTCCAGATTTTGAGGAAGCCTGTCGCTTTGCCTGAACCACTGCACTCCGCTTTGCAGAGCGGAGTGCAGGTACTGCCTCCGTTAAGCACAGTTCATTCCAGTAGGTTAGCCGCAGCAGACGCTGCTGCTTACTGTTTTTCATCATGCAGCCACTGCGGATCGATATACCCAGGGCCGATGCCGTAAAGTCCCAGTATCGGTATCATGGATTCAAACAGTAAATGGCTGTCCTGAACCCGCTCTGCTGCCGCTGAACGGCGTGCCGACCGGCTCTGAGTGAATAGCTGCTGCCAGAAGCGTATTACCATGATCATTTCCCCCTGATGTTCTGATAGACACAGTTCAGCCTAAAAACACGACGGAGGGAAATATCAAATGCGCCGTTAGAATTTACAAATATTGCATTACCCGATGCGGCGCGGTCCGCAGCTCAACGGGGACGCAGCCCGCCGATGATCACCTGCTGAATACTGGCCAGGGTTTCACTGAAAAATTCCGGGTCCTGCAGGGTTTTTCCGGTGAGGACCTCAACCTGACTGGCAAAATCGGCATAATGCTGAGTGACAGACCACAGCATAAAAATCAGCTGGTAAGGCTCCGTCTCCGCCAGTGCCCCCTCCCCGATCCAGCGCCGGATCAATTGTGCCTTTTCATCCACCACCTGATGCAGATCGCCTTCAAGCTCACCCCGGAGGACAGGCGCACCCTGCAGCATTTCCAGACAGAACAGCCGTGAGGCTCGGGGATAATCACGGGAAACTTCCAGCTTGAGCCGGATATAATGACTGATCGCCTCCAGCGGCGGCAGGCCGTTATCCAGCGCCCGTAACGGTATCAGCCAGACGGTGAGAATATCCTGTAATACAGCCAAGTAGAGTTTTTCTTTCGACGGGAAGTAATAAAGCAGATTGGTTTTGGAAACATCGGCCAGCTCAGCTATCTGCTCTATCCGTGTGCCCTGCAGGCCGAACTGAGAGAACAGTGTCAGTGCGGCATTCACTATCAGGGTACGTTTCGCAGCCACAGCCCGTGAGCGGCGTCCGGCACTTTTTTCATCAGCCTTCACTTACATCCCCTTTTCAGTGATTTTTTGCATCATAACAGAGTCACATGCAGAGACATCAGACAGCCTGCCCTTTTTTTGCACAACTGCCTGAAAACTGTGCAGCGATTTTTGACCAAATGGTCCGTTTCAGACCATTTATTCTGCCCTCAAATAAAACATTATCTCCATCCTGCTGTTTTTATTCGCTTTTCCCTATCTGGCATGGCTTTTGCTTTATTTATCTCAGCGACGATTAAAGGAAATGCAGGATGCGCCGCCGCCGGTCTGACACAGTACTCTTTCATTAGTCGGGGGGTTGATATGAAGATAGGCGTTTTTATTCCGATTGGTAACAATGGCTGGCTGATCTCCGAAAATGCACCGCAATATATGCCCAGCTTTGAACTGAACAAAACTATCGTCCAGCGGGCAGAGCATTATCAGTTTGATTTCGCCCTCTCAATGATCAAGTTACGCGGTTTCGGCGGTAAAACCGAATTCTGGGACCATAACCTGGAGTCATTTACCTTGATGGCCGGGCTCGCCGCGGTGACCTCTCGTATTGAGTTGTATGCAACGGCTGCCACCCTCACCTTGCCTCCCGCCATTGTGGCCCGTATGGCCACCACCGTTGATAGCATTTCCAATGGACGTTTTGGCGTCAATTTGGTGACCGGGTGGCAAAAACCCGAATACGAACAAATGGGCTTGTGGCCGGGAGATGACTATTTTGCCCGCCGGTATGACTATCTCACCGAATATGTCACCGTGTTGCGGGATCTCTGGGGTCAAGGACAGTCTGATTTTAAAGGGGACTTCCTGACCATGAATGACTGCCGAATGAGCCCGAAACCTCAGAAACCGATGAAAGTGATCTGTGCCGGTCAGAGCGATGCCGGTATGGCCTTTTCTGCCCGCCATGCGGATTTTAACTTCTGCTTTGGTAAAGGCGTCAATACACCGACCGCTTTTGCGCCAACGGCAGCCAGGATGCAGCAGGCCTCTGATGAAGCCGGACGCGACGTCGGCTCCTACGTTCTGTTTATGATCATTGCCGATGAAACCGATGAAGCGGCACGTGCCAAATGGGAACACTACAAAGACGGTGCCGATCACGAAGCCCTCGCCTGGCTTACCACCCAGAGCAAACAGGATACCCGTTCCGGCAACGATACCAATGTACGGCAAATGGCCGACCCGACCTCCGCCGTCAATATCAATATGGGCACGCTGGTCGGCTCCTACGCCACTGTGGCTCGCCTGCTGGATGAGGTTGCCACCGTACCGGGAACCCGCGGCATTTTACTGACTTTCGATGAGTTTGTGCAGGGCATAGAAAACTTTGGTCAGCGTATACAACCACTGATGTCCAGCCGACGTGATGCTATAAATGCGATGAAAGAGGTAGCCTGATGACAACTGTAATCTGTACGTCCGCAAGCCAAGAAAACAACGTGGTACTCACTGCCCGCCCTGAGTCGATTGCTTTCCCCCCTGAGCAAACGGCACTGATTGTGGTGGATATGCAGAATGCCTATGCCACCCTCGGCGGTTACCTGGACTTAGCCGGCTTTGATGTCTCGGCCACCGCCCCAGTGATTGCCAATATCAAAAAAGCGGTGGCCGCTGCCCGTGCCGCTGGGATCCGGATTATTTGGTTCCAAAATGGCTGGGATGACCAGTATATGGAAGCCGGGGATGCTGGATCGCCTAACTATCATAAGTCGAATGCCCTGAAAACCATGCGCCAAAACCCAGAGTTACAAGGTAAGTTACTGGCGAAAGGTGGCTGGGATTATGCGTTAGTGGACGAATTAATCCCAGAGCCAGAGGACATTGTGATCCCGAAAATCCGTTACAGCGGTTTCTATAACACTCCACTGGACAGCATTTTACGCAGTCGCGGTATTCGTCACCTGATCTTCACGGGGATCGCCACCAATGTCTGTGTGGAGTCCACCTTGCGTGACGGCTTCTTCCTCGAATATTTCGGGGTAGTTTTGGAAGATGCCACCTATCAGGCTGGCCCCCCTTCTGCTCATGATGCGGCACTGTTTAATATTCAAACCTTCTTTGGCTGGGTTTCCGATACTGACAGCCTGTGCCAGGCCCTAGTGCCAGCAGCAGAGTACGCCAGACCGGCAGCCTAACTTTTTACATTAGCGTTCACACTCACATTATCTAAGGAAGATATTATGCCAAAAACCGTTATCACTCCTGCCGGAACCGGCACCCCACTGGCTCCGTTTGTCCCAGGTACCTTGGCCGATGGCGTGGTCTACGTTTCCGGTACGCTGCCCTTCGATGAGCATAACAATGTGGTACATGTGGGTGACGCCGCAGCACAGACACGCCATGTCCTGACCATTATCAAAAGTGTGATCGAGACCGCCGGTGGCAGTATGGAAGATGTCACCTTTAATTCTATTTTTATCACTGACTGGCAAAACTATGCCGCGGTAAATGAAGTCTATGCCGAGTTTTTCCCCGGTGAGAAACCGGCTCGATACTGTATTCAGTGCGGGTTGGTAAAACCCGATGCCTTGGTGGAAATTGCCACGATTGCCCATATTGGAGGGTAAAGCGCCGCGATGAAAATAGAAATCAGTGGTTGTCACTCGCCGCTGGCTCCGGTGATTGTGTTGTCTGCCGGACTAGGCGGTACCGGAAATTTCTGGCAGCCCCAACGGGCTGCGCTCGACGCGCATTTCAAGGTGGTCAGTTATGACCACCTTGGTACAGGAAATAACCCGGCAGAACTGCCGGAAAATTACAGCCTGAAAACGATGGCCGCTGAGCTGATACAAGCACTTGATGAGCAGGGAATCGACCATTTCAGCTTGGTCGGTCATGCGCTCGGCGGACTAATTGGTCTACAGCTAGCCGCTGATTTTCCACAGCGTATCCAAAGTCTGGTCGTGGTCAATGGCTGGCTGACGTTGAATGCCCATACCCGTCGCTGTTTTCAAGTGCGACAGGATCTGTTACTGAATAGCGGAGTGGACGCTTTTGTCCGCGCACAGCCGCTATTTCTTTATCCGGCCGATTGGCTGGCTGAGCATCAGCAACAAACTGAGGCGGCAGATGCCCATCATGCCGCCCACTTTCAGGGGAAAAATAACCTAATGTGTCGCTTATCGGCACTGATGGCGGCGGATTTCACCCAAATTGCTCCCCATCTCCAGCTACCCGTGCTGCTGATGTACAGCCGAGACGATCTACTGGTGCCCTGGACCTGTTCTATCGCTTTAGAAAAAGCCTTACCACATGCCGACAGTTGCGGCATGGCTCGTGGGGGTCATGCGATGAGTGTGACCTACAGTGAGGAGTTCAATCAATGGCTGCTGCCTTGGCTGCAGCAACATGCCGTCAACTAAACTGCCAGTGATTCTGTGGCAGACAGAAACACTGGCCTGTTCCCTATAACCCGTACTGCTTTCTGCCACCGTGTCCCGCCACCGCACCACTGGCGGGGAGCACTCGCAAGGTTATGATGTTGGAGTGCCGTAGGATGCGGCAAGGATCTCCGGTTTAGGCGGCCATGCATCAGGGAGCGTCGGGAGATGCCCAGCCCTGAGGGTCCGTTCTTGAGCGGTGACCAAATCGTCACTGATCGGGCAGCAGTTGTCATCGATGCCGATCACTTGCTTATCCATTCTCCGGGAGTACAGCAACTATGAACTGGTTTCCTGTCTGGCGAAAAAAAACGGCCCTGCCTGAAGGTGGGATGGTAGCTCCGGATGAAACACTGCCGCTGCTGCCGACCCTGATCCTTGGTCTCCAACATGCGGTCGCCATGTTTGGAGCCACCGTACTGATGCCCCTGCTGATGGGACTGGATCCTAACCTGAGTATTCTAATGTCAGGGGTTGGTACCCTGCTGTTTTTTATTATTACCCGTGGCCGTGTACCCGCTTATCTCGGTTCTAGCGCCTCTTTTGTCGGTGTGGTGATTGCAGTCACGGCGTTTAATGGTCAGGGCATCAATCCACATCTGGGCTTGGCCCTGGGCGGAATTATTGCCTGCGGTGCCGTCTATTCCTTGATTGGGCTGATTGTGATGAAAGTCGGTGCAGGTTGGATAGAAAAACTGATGCCGCCAGTGGTTACCGGTGCCGTTGTGATGGCGATTGGTCTTAACTTGGCGCCTATCGCTATTCACAGCGTTTCTGCTAACAGCTTTGACAGTTGGATGGCAGTGATTACGGTGGTGTGTATTGGCATAGCCGCAGTGTTTACCCGTGGGCTGCTCCAGCGGCTGCTGCTACTGGTCGGCTTGATAATGGCTTGGGTCATTTACGCGCTGTTAACCAACGGATTAGGTCTGGGCACTCCGGTAGACTTCAGCGCCCTCAAAGCCGCCCCATGGTGGGGGATCCCCGCCACCACAGCGCCGGTTTTTGACTGGCAAGCAATTGTAATGATAGCGCCAGTCGCCATTATCTTGGTGGCCGAAAACCTTGGGCATCTAAAAGCTGTCTCCGGGATGACCGGTAAAGATATGGACCCGTGGGTAGGCCGGGCATTTCTGGGGGATGGTCTAGCCACTATGATTTCTGGCAGTGTAGGCGGCAGCGGCGTAACCACTTATGCAGAGAATATCGGCGTGATGGCGGTCACCAAAGTTTATTCTACACTGGCATTTGTCGCGGCGGCACTTATTGCCCTATTACTCGGTTTTTCACCGAAGTTTGGCGCATTGATCCATGCTATCCCTGCGCCGGTGATCGGTGGTGCATCGATTGTGGTGTTCGGTCTGATTGCCGTCTCCGGCGCTCGGATCTGGGTACAGAATCAGGTGGATCTGGGACGTAATCATCATTTAATCGTGGTGGCGGTAACCTTGGTATTAGGTGCCGGTAATTTTTCACTGACACTCGGCAGTTTCACCCTAAGTGGTATCGGTACTGCGACGTTTGGAGCAATTTTGCTAAATGCGTTTCTCAGCTACCGGTATAAAACCACTGATACGCCCACAGCGGCTCCCCTGACACCGTCGGTCAAATCGGACGGCCTGCATTAACTGCCTACCTGACCGTCCCGCTTTCACCAGGGACGGTCAATGCAATGGCTGAAAACTATCCCCAAAGCCTCCGCAAAACAGTAGATTCACGATCCCCCCTCTGGCACTATCATCGTCACCCTAGTCCGCAGAGTATCTGTTTTCAGAGGAAATAATGCCTGACATCACCAGTTTCAGCCTGTTTGTTTTATCGGTATTCTTGTTATCCGTCACTCCGGGGCCCGATATGGCCTATGTCATCGGGCAAAGCATGGCCAATGGCCGACGAGCAGGTCTACTGTCTGCGACCGGTGTGGCATTAGGCAGTGTCACCCATGCCCTCGCCAGCACCCTTGGCTTAACCGCCTTAGTCGCTGCCTCACCGCTGTTGTTTACCTTGGTCAAATATCTGGGGGCTGGCTACCTGATTTATCTGGGTTCACGTATGCTGTTAAGTACGCTGCGTCATACCGTTAACACTGCGCCGGACAGTGATGAAATCCGTCGCGGTACACCTGCAAGAGAACTTTTGCTCAAGGGCTATATCACCACCCTGACTAACCCAAAAGTCTTACTGTTTTTTATCTCATTCTTCCCGCAGTTTGTGACTCCCAATGGTTCACATCATAGCCAAGCGTTCCTGATCCTCGGACTGACCTATGCATGGGTGGCTTTTATGGTAGATATTTGCTGTGCACTGCTGGGAGGCGCAGCCGGCGGCGCATTGGCCGGTAGTCCGCGCATTCAAAAGGTGCTGGACAGGATTGTCGGCACAACCTTTATTGCCCTAGGGGTTCGGCTCGCTCTGACTCGTCGCTGACAGGAGTACGCTCGGGGACAGATGAACTGCCCCCGAGCCAGGTTTATAGCCCCAGATCGCTGAGGGAGGGATGGTCATCAGGACGTCGGCCTAAGGGCCAGTGAAACAGACGCTGCTCCTCACTGATCGGCAGATCATTGATACTGGAATGGCGAACACTCATCAGCCCATCCTCGGCAAATTCCCAATTCTCATTGCCATAGGAACGAAACCAGTTACCGGTACTATCATGCCATTCGTAGGCGTAACGCACTGCGATACGATTGCCACTGAATGCCCATAACTCTTTAATCAGCCGGTAATCCTGTTCGTGTTGCCATTTTTCCTGCAAAAAATCTCTGGCTTGTTCACGGTTATTCACAAAAATGGCGCGATTACGCCAGCGGGTATCCTCAGAATACGCCAGAGAAACCTTATCGGCATCACGGCTATTCCAACCATCTTCGGCCAGTCTCACTTTTTCGATTGCCGATTCACGGGTAAACGGCGGTAATGGCGGACGTGTTGGCATGTTGATCTCTCCAAGATGATTGCAGGTAAGATCGCCTGCTGTTAGCAGTGTGGCGACAGGGTTATTCTCTGTCAATGCCGATATCCCGAGCCCAAAAAAAAGGTTTATGCCGAAGCATAAACCCTGTTTAGCCTATCGAGTCTAGAAATTACAACCCAAAACGCTCGCGGATAAAGGCCTCGGCAGTGCCGACGCCAGCACCGGTGATAGTGTGAGGAACGCCAGCTTCAACGCTCAGTTCAACCTCTACCCCTGCGGCCTGCAGTTTCTGCTGTGCGTCACGACTTTCAGTCCATGGGATCACCGGGTCGGCGTCACCGTGGATCAAAATTGCTTTACTGTCGGTGGCAGGATGGTAAGGCGCCGGTGACGAAAGACGTCCCGAAAAGGCCACCACGCCTGCCAGCGGCAGAGCATCACGTACCAGTGCATCCAGAGACATAATGCTGCCTTGGGAGAATCCAACCAGAATAAGCTTATCCTTTGTACCGATCTGATGTTTGTTAAGGATCCCTTTCAGAGTGGCATCGAACTGCTCACGGGCCTCGACAATACGAGCCGGACGATTTTCTTCGGTAACGCCACTAACACTGAACCACTGATAGCCTTGGCCCATATCACAATCTTGTGGCGCATTAGGCGATTCACAAATCACCCCTGGCATACTGGCCTGCCAGTAATCACCCAGTCCCTGCAAATCAGCTCCGTTGCTGCCAACACCGTGTAATAGAATAATGATTTTCTTACTCATCAACGTCCTCTCAGAGTCCTAGGGCGGAAAGATCTGGCCCTACCGGCATAATCCCGGTCGGATTAAGGGCTTTTATCGAATAATAGCCCTGCTTAATATGGTCAATATTGACCGTACTGCGGATACCCGGCAAATTTAGGATGCGTTGAGTATAGCGATACAGCGCCGGATATTCGGCCAAATGATGCTGATTACATTTAAATAATCCGTAGTAGGCCGCATCAAAACGGATCAATGTCACAAATAAACGAATATCGGCTTCAGTCAAGGCACTGCCCAGCAGGTAATCACGGCCATCGCTAAGCCGTTGTTCTAGTTTTGCCAGTTCTGCGAAGACATCATTAAAGGCTTCTTGGTAACTCAACTGAGTGGTTGCAAAACCTGCACGGTAGACACCGTTATTCAGTGCCGGATAAATTTCCGCATTTAAGCCGTCGATCTCTGCCCGTAAAGCCTCGGGGTAGAGGTCAATACTGTTATCGGCCAGTTCGCCGAAGCCACTGTTTAATATCCGTACAATGTCAGCGGACTCATTATTGACAATTGTGCCGGTTTTCTTATCCCATAATACTGGGACCGTGGCACGGCCTGTGTAATGCGGGTCCGCTTTGGTGTAAATCTGGTGCATCCATTCAGCATGGTTAATCTCATCCCGAACCGCTCCCGGAGTGTCGCCGAAGTGCCAGCCTTCATCCAAAAGCCAAGGCTCCACCACCGAGACGCTGATCGCCGCTTCGAGCTTTTTGAGCTTACGCACCATCAGGGTTCGAGAGGCCCAAGGACAGATATAGGCCACATACAGATGATAACGCCCCGCTTCTGCGGGAAAGCCCTGTTCGCCATCCGGTGTCACCTGGTGGCGAAACCCGGAGGTTTGGCGGACGAATCCGCCTTTTTCATCAACCGCTTGAACCGGATGCCAGTTCGCGGTCCATTTGCCATTCACCAGCATAACCGTTTCCTTAAAGGAATGATTAACGACTAAAAGTAGGTTTTAACGCAAATTTACCGTCACCCATCAGTGCCAGCACCAGCAGGCCGATGATCCAGAAACCAGGGAATTCCCAGCCGCCGTTAGGGTTAGTGAAGAAGAAGCCCGCAGGACCGTGCACAGT
>Ga0157364_1002388_pt1 | contig 17408 bp, 10 predicted proteins | sample AttsexASBM2_FD_111476 | JGI IMG/M metagenome (GOLD analysis project Ga0157364, IMG submission 111476) | Fungus gardens microbial communities from leaf cutter ant in Ribeirão Preto, State of São Paulo, Brazil - Atta sexdens ASBM2 | ecosystem: Host-associated > Fungi > Mycelium > Unclassified ... | reverse complement strand
TGTAATAAAAAATCATTATTTTAACTTTCAAAATAAAGTCATTTTGACTTCCTCTTAATTTGATGCATTTTTGTATTTATATCTTTAATAACAACATTGTTGTAATAGAGACATTTGTTTTTTTAAGACTAAAAATATATTCTTAGCGGTTCGAAATGACACTTAAATTAAGTATTACTTAAATTAATCCTCAAATTGGAGATTTATCTGTGGGAGTTAATTTTCAATTTAAAGTTATTTCTTCGTAAGTTCGTATTTTTTCGTAAGGGAAGTTTTTTAAAGATCGGAGAAAATGCGTAATTATTAAGCTATTAGACATTTTAATCGTAATTTATAATAAACGCAGATGTACGTTTCTTCTTTTCCCTTTCCTTTTAATTTTTTCTCTTTTCTCTATTTTAGAGATCTTAATATCATAAAACAAATATATACAATATACTTATTACAGAAAATACATTGCAGTGTTTGGATTTAATGACTTGGTGGAAGATAAATAACAGCCATAAATATGTACAACAGAATGCAAGGAACAATTGTGAATATGCATATATAATTACGTGGTATGCGCTTGTGAAAGAAAGCAGTTAAGTAGGTATTAGAATAGTTGAAGTAATTGAGAGCAATGAATAGACGCAACAATATAATAAACGCGTATTAATGATGGAATTAGTCTTTCATTTTTTTCTTTCCTTTCAGTTTTCTCACAAGACTACAAACAGCTATAGAACAAAACAGTAATACCGTTGAAATTAGGTTTATTTTTTATTACTGGATTTTCCTACATTAGAATTTTCCATCTCGCTCTTGCCGAGTATAAAACATATATCTGTTTTACTTTAAGTGCAAAAACGTCATTATTTTTGCTAAAAGTGTACACTAATTCAGCTATAAAAAATAAGATTAATGTTATTCGATCGATTGACAGGCAATGAATGGATCTACATATCAAAGTAATTGTTTTACAATTACATTTGTTTATAATTTACATTTCGCATGAGATTTTATAGAATAGTTTTATTTTATAACTTTATATGTCACATTAATTCTTATAAAAATTTAATACTAGAAGGTAGTATTATTTAGTGCCTTTAATACTTAAAATAAGTAATTAATTACTAACTTTCAGTATTAAATTGGCTAGTTTTATTATTATAAATTGGATTTCTGTAAGAAATGTATTCGAATATACGTATTTTAATTTATACGTATGTAATTTAATAATTCAAATGACATGATATACAAGTAGAATTCTATCCTACTTTAAATCCTAAATTACATCTAAAGCAAACTTAAATTTATTCCTCGCTCGAATTTAATATAAATAAATATATCTGATGTAAGGCATTATTTTGTTTATATTTACTCGAATATCTATTGATACTTGGTGAAATAACAGTTTGTAGCAAAGAATATAAGGCTTAAAGCCGTGATTAGACTAGAGATTGAGATTGAAATTGGAAATACCAATCAAAAATAAAAAAAATCAATCTTAAGTTTAGTGAATTATGCTTTGATTGATTAAATTTCAATATCTCAATCTCAATCTCTAATGAGATCACGGCTTAAGCAATTGTGATTGACGATTGGTAATTACTTTTTAACCAATTAGAGCAAAGTAGTCGTAAATCACGATTGTGCAATTGCTAATATGATTACGACTCTATGCCGCTCTCAATACACGCGGATATGTTATATATGAATTTTAGCGCAATCAAACAGGCAAATGAGTCAGCGTGAGCCGTGCGGCGAACCCTTACGATCGAAAATCCTTTAATTTCGCATTCATAGCGTGTCTTAGTTGAACATATCGCACATGATAGTGTTTACGTCGTCGCACAAGCATGCATGACTGTTCCAAACAACAGTCATAATCTGCGACGCGTCATAGCTCGCCGAATCATAGTGATTTAAATTTCTATTCATGAAAAGGAAGGAGCAAAACCCGTTTCTCCTATTACGATCTGTGATTTTTCTGGAAAAACAATATATAAGTTCTTTTTACGTATGCGTATGCTAAACTCGACTATATTTGTCGCTGCGTTAATAAATATGATGTATAAGTATATATTATACATTCGCATATTCACATAAAGTGAAGTGATACAATTTTGAACATGATACGATATTACGATAATTGTAAACAAAATAAAATTTGACTCCGATTTTCGAAGTTGAAATTTGATTTTTTCCTGTTTGATATACATCCTCTTCAATACCCAATGAGAAGTTTATACACAGAAAAATACGTAAGTGATATAATTACTTGTTTCTAATTTTATAAATAAAATTCTAAAAAAAAAATTTATGTATCCGCAAATCTATCATAAGTTCCATCACAAATATTAAATTTATTCAAAATATATTTTGAATCTTAATTAAGTAATTCAATTTAATAACTTCAATCAAGATTAAATTAAAACAAATTCGATTTATCTATTATATATATAAAGTTGTTTCTTCAGTTATTTATATGTAATATTCTTTAAAAGAAAATAATTCTTGTTTCGAATACATAATTAGTTTTTGTGTAAAATATAAATATATTTTAAGATTATTATCAAGAAAATATTCTTTGTTACAGATAATTGTTTAAAAGAAAAAAAGTAAATTGAGTAATTATTTTTCCTAGCAATGGAAATCATATTTTTCTGCTTATACTAAACTCGAACTTCAAAAATTGAATTTAAATTTAATTTTGTTTAAAATTGTATCATCTCTCATCCTACTCATGCAAATTTTTACGAGTCTATGTGACAATTGCTTGAACGAAATCTATTTTGGTAAACAAAACAATTCGGTTTACTTTGATCTGTATAAAAAATGGAGGCAATAAAAAAACTGGGACTAGTATTTGCCACCACTAATAAACCAAGTAGAATAATAAGTTAAAATGATATTAAAATGAATCATAATTAATTAAAAAGTGACTTTTAGTAACCACTTTGGAGCTATCTTTATGTCATTTTGATGTCATGATGACTCGTGTATTTTTTTTTACTCGTAATAATATATTTTAAAAAAAACTGCTACATATATCATAGCTATACCTTAAACTGTTGTCAAAAAAAAATCTGGTACCGGAAGGAAGTTGGCCAATTTCATGTATTATAAATGTGTTTAATTATCCGTGAAATATATACATCGTATTTTTGTTGAGGGGAAACTGGTTTCACGTCGACCAAAAAATCGATTTTCGCGCTACAATAACGTGCTAATAAAATACGAGATACAATCTTTATATGTATAATATATCTTCTTTCACATTTCACGCGCGCAACACGTATGCATTCTTTCGTGAGTCACTGATAACTTAACAATAATTTGTGATACTCGCGAGACCTCATATCGCGCGGAATATGAAAGCATCGTCGGTCTGCCTTCTATTGCGAAACGTTACGAAGCACCACAAATCGAGCAACGCCGTAGCCCCGGGCTGGTAAAAAGACGGTCGGGGATGAAAGGGGAAAGGGTTGGGCGAAGAAAGCAAAAGGCCGTTATTGTTCGGAAGGAAAGTAGCATGCGGATTTTGTACAGCCACAACGTGGCTGGATTTGGACCTTAGTCCTAAAGCTTCTATTTGCTTGGCCTCCGGCCACTCCGCTTACATGTTAAGCCGGGTGCAGCTGCACTTGTGACCGCGCGACCTTTCCTTTCTACTCCCGAGTAGTATCGTTCATTTGGTGCCGCAGTGCCAACCCAAAAGCAAGATGTTTATTGCTCTACGGGGCCCATGGCTCATTCAGGCCCCGGTACTGCGAACTGTCGGAGAAGTCCTTGGCAAAGAAAGAACATTAAAAGATTCGTTCCTTGTACCATGCTGTGTTCTTTGTTGTTGAAACGAAATGAATGAATGGAATGTAATTAAACATTGGAAAGAAAAGGAAGGAAAAGTTGAAAGTTTACCTGCTCGAAACAAATTATTCGCTATACAAATTTCATATTCGGATATTCTACGAAAAATCATTTATTTATTAAGAATTTGGACGGCAAATACAAGAAAAAATTCTTCGAAACAGATAGTGAAACAATTGAAAAGAGCTAAAAGAGTTTTGAATCTACGTCTGAATAAACTGTAAATAATTTAATGAATATTCGTTTAAAGCAGAAATTCTTTCGGGAAATAAAAAGGGAAAGCTTTAAGCTTTCTTTAACCATTAACCATTAATCTTAAAAGGTGAAGATCACTTTTAAAATCTTACAGTTTTTCCTTGAATAAATTTGTCATAATTCATTACTGTATTCCTTGACTAAAAATATGACACTGTTTCAGTATCACTATGTAGTAGTGATTTTCCTGTATTGTAAAAGTTAAATAGCATGTGAAACAAAACTCGAGAGAGAATTTGAAAAGTTTTCATAAATAAATAAATTCTTTCAAAATTAAATGCACATACGTATCAAGAAATTTGCGTCGAAATTCAGATTCTCGAACGCATATACGAGAACGCATATACAAGAAAAAATTTATAAAATTTCGGCTTTAATCTTAAATCGATACTTCCATCGTTTATCTTTGATAATGAATGCGATAAGAATTATTTGGATTATTGAATGTTTATGAGATAAGCTAATTTTGAGACAGGTCATATTTAAAACACAGTTCATTAACAGTTCATTACTAACATTGTTGTTTACAAATCGATGTTTTGTTTCAGGAGGCGATGTGTTCACTGGTGGTGAAAATTTTTCATATAATTTTTCAGAACTTCTGTATAATTTTATAACTCTCTTACATTTTTTATACGAATTGGAACATTTCTTAGAAAATCTACATCGCTTTTCTCAGAATTTTTCATATTTTCATGTTATATATATTAATTTTGAAATATCATAAGATTTTTAAGATATTTTGTAAGTATAATTTCTGATGAAATGTTAAAATCTAAAAAATTTAAAGATATTTTTTAAAAATTATGAGATGAGAAATTTCAGAATATTTCAGAATTCGTATGAAAAATTCTGAGAGATGTAAACTTTCCGAATATCTTTGAGTATTTCTGAAAAATGTTCCAATTCGTATAAAAATTATGAGAAAAATTTTCATCAGGGCGTTATTAATAGATTTATAATTTATTATATATTCTCTAAACCTTTTAAAGTAAATGTTATTCTGAAGAGTAAAATCTCATTTTTAACGATTGAAAATTAAGCCATTCCTTTTCAAGACTGTCAATTTTCACTTTTAAGAGTGAAATTTCACTTTAGAGAATTTAGAGAGTATAACCATTACAAATCAATGTTTGTGTGCAATATTTGCAAACATGTTTTGTAAACATAAACGATTTTCATTTTTTTCGTCACAAAGGCCAGCACAATTAAATTGAGACTCTTTAAGACGTATGACTGTACATACGATAGCTCGACGATTTTCTTATCTTCGATGCTGTCATCCCATTCGGTTGATAGCGACGGCTTACATTTCAGCACCGTCAACACGGACTCTTGACGCTGAACAATGCCGGAGTAGAGTGACAATGGGATGAAACGCTGTCAATACGCGACGATGAGTAAGTATTGCCAGCGCTATGATATAATGGCCGTCGCAGAATTATGTACGCCTCTCGAGAAGGCGATAAAATCACTCGTTATTGCATAACGTAAAAGAAGCTCAATAGAATTGTTACATCTTCCTCTTTTTCTCTATCTTTCCCTCTTTAGATATGGTCATTTAAATTTACGACGATTGGGGTCCGGGTCATGCATGCGAACGATACAATTAATTAGAGTATGGAATTTTCACGCGGTCGACAGGGACTCGCATCGACATCAATGATCAAATGATATATGTAGATGTTAACGTACGCATATACGCGTATAAATCAAGTATTTCAAACGAAAGAAGAATATTCATATTTCGTTATCAATAGTTTTTAAAACTAAAGCAAATGAGTCACTTGAACTTCGGATGAATTTGAAAACATGAGTCAACTTTGAAACCTTCCTTGGCGTCTACATATTTATATTTTGTTTAACAAGTTTATTTAAAGCAAATTAATAAAGTCAACGGCTAAAAATAAGCCGTGAAGGGGTTATAAATCAATTTATTTTGTAGAACATTAAATAGAATGACAACAAAGTTTCAACTTTACTGAGTCTTCATTAGTTTAAAGGTAAACTTTTCTAATTAATAAATGCCTGTTAATAAATAAGCTTAGTTAATATAAATATGAAACGCAAAAAATATGTTTTGGTAATTAGAGATTCATATCCGTGAATGAAAGTTTATTTGAAATAAGAAATGGTCATACAAAACTTGATTTAATTCAAAAATAATACAAATCGATAAGAAACAATTATCTGCCTTTATCGACAGATAATTCCTAAAACATTAAACTTATCGTCTTTCTTATCTCGACGAAGTGGGTTCATAATGTGCGTGTCATTTAGATCCAAAAGCGTTTCTTGACAAGAAATGCGCATCAACGGAAATGCCATTGAACGCATGATTTTCTTCCATCGCGATTGAAATCGCGGGGTGTTTCTCATAGGCCACATTCAACAGAAAAAGCAACTTTGCAATTATTATAAAGTTCTTTAATATAAGCCTTGCCGTTAATTTCCTGAAACTAAACCAATCATATAAAAGAATCTTACAGAATCGCAAATGATTGCAAGGTTGTATTTTTCTGCTGAACCCAGCCCAGGTTTCGAGAAGACGTCGTGGGGTTCGTAATCCCGCTAGGCACATCCCTGGACGGCGCGGCACAGCCGTGATTCAGGCCGGCCACGGCCAGACGGCCAGAGTTCACCGTTCCGCCGCGCCGCGGTTGGCAGCAGTGCGCCGCGCCGAGTCAGTGCTCAATGCGTCGTGCGACGGACAACAACGTTGGAGTTTGGTGTAGATAAAAAGCGGTTTCGTCGTCTCGCAGTCATCGTCAGTCATCGTCTCGCAGCGTCGATTCGGTACGATCCGAGCGAGAACGCTCCTTCCTCTACGACGCGAGACAATCACAAGGCACAAGCCAGCTTAGCCAGCCGCCGATACTCGAGCCATCGAGCCATCGAGTAAGCGCCGTCGCCGTCGCCGCTGTTTCCTCCGATCCGCTTCTCCGTTTGTCGCGGTCGTCACTCGTCACTCGTCCCCCGCGATGCATCGCGCGCATCGTGCCCGCGACGGAGCCGCGATCGACGCGCGTTGTTGGGCGTAGCCGGCGGCAGCGAGAAACGGCACGACGGCACGGGTGACGGGAGCGTGCGTGCGTGCGTGCGTGCGTGCGTGCGTGCCCGTCTGTCTACCTTCATGCGTGCGTAAACTGCCTTGGAACGTGTCGCTGCCATTACGAAGTGCGAGCGTCGGGTGTGTGTCGCTGTGCCTAGTGCCTCGTACCCGGTGTACGGTATACTCGTGCTCGCTGGTGTTCAACATTCCATACGAAAGGGAGATACAAGAGATAGACGACGAGACAATACACTTCTCTCTTCCTTCTTCTCCGTCCGTCTCTTTCGCAGTTCGCATTCCGTCCCGACTCCCGGCCGCGGCGAACACGTCCCCACGCGTCGTCGCCGTGAAACTCTGAAACTCGACTCGCCTAGATAGCCAAGATCGAACGACGGCAGGCCGTGGCATGTCGGTAGCATCGTAGCTCGGGATCCCGGATTCGAGCGCGAGGTGAGTGCCAATGGGATTGACGTCGACGCCGACTTTGACGTTTACGTCGCGTCGCGTCGCATCGCGTCGCCGTCGCGCCGTAGCGTAGCGTGGCGCGGCGCGGCGAGGGTAATTGATTCCGTCACGAAGAACGGCGCGACAGCGACCGGCGACGGGGGTGTGGATTTTCCAATGTTCTGTCAACACGCACGAGATCGACAGGAAGCTCGTTCTCGCGAACATGGCACACCCATCTCGCTGCGCGGGCGAGCGAGCTGGCAACGCGAAGCGAAGCGAAGCGGCGCGGAGCGGAGCGGAGCGGCGGTGATGGTGCCAGGAGACGCTCGCGCGGCGCGGCGAGACGGAGAGGCGGTACAGCGCTTAGATCGAAATCACTGTCGTGGATTCTGCGTTGCGGGAAAACAGCATACGACGATTATATCTTGTTAATAGTGATCAATCGGATATTTGCAAGCTGCGTGCTTTTAGATTTTGATCACGACAGCACGCGAAAATTGTCCTGTGTGCGTGCATGTTGTTGATCCGTTACATATTTATATACCGGCTTTTAGACGTTGAAGAGAGATGTTTAAGATGTAATTGTTAGGTAGCTATATATTTTAATGCTACGTGCATGGAAAAGAATGATTTTGCCAAAGTGTATAAAAATTTGGCTAGATATAGATTTAAAGTAATTTTATTGGACTGATAAAATAATAACGTAGGAATCGCAAGCTGCAATGCTGCGAAACATTTTGACATTTTTGCTATCAGTTTCAGCGTCCTATATAATTATTTTGATGATCTGACCAAGTTATTTTCAAAGTTGTAGCTATAGCTAACTTTTAAATATTTCAGTAAAATTGTTCTCCTTGTTTTCTATACCAGAGCTATTCTGACTATGCCTATATACATGTACTGAAAAAAATCTTCTGATTAAACTAACGAAAGGGTCTAACAAGAGGATTGCCATACAACTAGAAATCAGAGAAATATCATGGAAATTGAAAGCAGTCTAGAGAATAGGAAAAAGTCATGGAATTTTGCAAAATTTTCTGAAAAATAAAAATTCTTAGCTTTAAAGAAGTTTAATATGCGTACATCACACTACTGTTTTAGAATACTAACTTTACTACTATTAACTTAATAATTAAATGCAAGCAGTGTCAGCAACATTAATATAGTAATTAATTTGCTATATTCAATTGTTCTCTTAATAAAATTCAATTGTTCTCTTACTTTTCAAATCAGGATGAAAATACGAAAAATTTCAAAATATATATTATTAAATGTCTCAGAGAAAATCATGAAATTTTGGAAATCAAGGAAAAATGGAATTTTAAAGCTTGATAACATAATCTTAAAGAAGAGGCATTTTGGTAAAACCGAACAAATAATCGAACAAGATATTCTATTTGATCTCATTAAAATATCATTCTTGTTGGATGTTTTTGTTGATTTAATCAGAACATTTTTCATAGTGTATATTTGAAAAAGTTCAAACGTTATTATTATTTAATTATTATTATGAATTTAATTTTAATTTTAATTTTTATTTGAGTAATCTGAATTTCATTGTTCGAAAACAATGATCTTTATATTATTAACTTGTCGCGATAACTTTACAAACATTAGCGTAGCGTCGAAAATAAAAATTGCAAGATTATTTTCATCAGATAATCGACGACGATTAAATTTACTTAATACTGATTTAACCCTCTTCTGTTTGTTATTATAATTATATTCAAAAGGTTGATCGTCATTTACTCAATGAACAGCAGTTGGCTGTAGAATGGTCTTTGAGATAGTACGTTTTGGATATGATAAATAGTCACGTGCGTGATGAATGGTAGTGGTAGCGATAATTTATACAGTTGCCCAACACATCAGACACTGATCATCACATTTTGATATTCATCAAAAACAAAAAATTCTATGAATTTTAACCGCTATGAGATCCATATATATTAAAGATAACCCAAAAAATTTCCTCGCATGCGAGGTTTCGCGACGTTCAAGTTTCACGGATGCCGTCAGAAATGTCACGAGGTCAGATAGACAAACTTGTTGAGATATACGCATCGCGAAATTCTAACTATCGTTAGAACTTAAAAAATTATCTCTAAATTCTTTGAAGTGGAATCTTACTTTAAAGAGTGAAAATTAAGTCAATCTTGAAAAAGAATACAGATTCCATTTTCAGTCTTTAAGAGTGAAATTTCACTCTTTGGATTAAGATTTGCTCTAAAAGTTTTAGAGAGTTAGAACTAGCTCGAATGGCCATCGATGAGGCATTGCAAGATGTCTAATCAATGATTTCTCGTGCATTTCGTTTCGCGAAGAAGATATATGTGCATTAAGCAAATGGAACTTGATCTGCTTGAATATCAAACATCTGCGAATGTTATCTCTGTCGGTTCGAAGATTTCAATTTATAAATTCCAGTTTGATGTCTAAAATGATTTGACGTGTATAAATGAGGAAGATTCCAAGTTTTTTTTTTTATAGACAGGTTTGGATCAGAGGCTTTCATCCTTTCCCTGGTTACTGCCTTAACTGTGTGAGATCTTTCATTCGTTCGGAACTATCTGATTTCACATCGTTTTACGTTCTGCTTTACGTAAATCGCATGTAGAATGTTGGTTGCGTTCAGCAAAAAAAGCAGCTTTGCAAATGTTTTAAGATTCTTTAAAGCGATTACACTGTTAGATATTATAAAGAAGCAGTGATAATCCAATCCTTTGAGTTAAATTACAACATTTGTTATTTTTAACTTCCATGTGTGTCGAGATGTAAATTAATCCATTTCTGTGGTTACTTTCAAAGTAAACATTGTCCATATTATGTATTTAGTAGATAATAAATTAAATTTAATACATTTTCTTGAGTTAAATTGTTTAACTCTACTGTTTTAATTAAATTAATGACATATCTGTAAGAGTGACTTATAGAAATGGTGAAGAATAATTCAAATTGGATATAATTTGACATTTTATGAATTTAACAATTCACAATGAGATTTTAAGATGTTAAATTAAAGCTTAAGCCTCAAGCTGAAAGAAATTGATCAATTATAGTCGATTATTCTCAAATTTGACTGTGATTCAATCACCGTGATTTAGGAAATTAATCTTTCAACTGCGAGACATTAAACAATTTCTCTTTTGACATTGCCAAGAGATAAATGATAAAGTACTCTGTAATTACGACATATCATTTAAATTATTTCCATATGATTGACGTAGAAATAATAAAAAAATCTTGATTAATTCTTTATTTAAAATAATCTATCTTATAATTAGACATGATGGTTATAAAACGTAATATAATAATTATAGATACCGAAAGTGTGTGTGAGTCAATTGGTCTTGCGTCTTGAAGCTTAAAAGCTTCAGTTTTACATCTTAAAATTTCATTGTATACGTTGTTTGAGATCTAATTCAGAATCTTGTTTTTAAGGTTGTAAGTCACAAAGCCGTAAGAAATTGACCAATACTCATATCAATCGATTTTTCTTCTCACATTCGACTGTGATTGGTCAATTTCTTACACCTTAAGTCCTTAAAGCTTTCAGACCTAATTGCACCAACATTAGTTTGATTTTAAGCGAAGCTTAACATTCTTTCTTTTTTTAAAGTCGATAGAGAAAAAGGGAGCGAGTTTTAAGCCTCGTTTAAAATTAAAATAACATTAGTGCAATCGAGTTTTAAAGCTTAAGTTTATACCTTAAAATTACATTACGCTGCTTAAGGTCTAGTCCAAAACCTTGCTTTAAGAGGCCATAAGCCATGAAGCCGTAAGAAACCAATATTCATAATCCATATTCTCCTTACATTCGACTGTGATTGACCAATTTCTTACACTTTTATGGCCACTTAGAGCAAGGTTCCAGACTAGACTTAATATGATTGATTTTTATTCTTAGTTCCTTATTAGATGTATGAATATATAAATCAATCATAATAAAGAATCTTACTACGTTGCAAAGTTATTTTTTCTGAACGGAACCATTGTCTCGTTTCGCGACGATAATATAATCATCCGCGAACTTCTTCCGCGAAGTGTTGTGTCCTTCGCTTCGCAAAAGTCTTTTATAAAAAGAAATCTTCGAATCGCCATCATGCAGTTTCGCGTGACTTTCTAGCGCAAGTTTCACACCTACACGTGTGAAAACGCCCGCATGTTAATCACGCTTCCAAAAGTCGTTAAAGCCGCTCGGTCACCGACGCCAATTATTAGATCATCGAAGTGATTAGATCATCGTAATTCGCTTATAGCTAGTTGCGTTCATCATGTCCGCCTCTGCGTTCGTTGTACCGGGATAGCCATTAAAGAAAAAAAAGCTATCTCCCTTTTTTTCCGAGTATTATACTGTTGATGTAGCACGATAATTATAAAAAGATCGAGTAGCAGTGATAATTATTGTACCGTGATTTAGGAAATTAATCTTTCAACTGCAAGACATTAAACAATTTCTCTTTTGACATTGCCAAGAGACAAATGATAAAGTACTCTGTAATTACGACATATCATTTAAATTATTTCCATATGATTGACGTAGAAATAATTAAAAAATCTTAATTAATTCTTTATTTAAAATAATCTATCTTATAATTAGACATGACGGTTATAAAACGTAATATAATAATTATAGATACCGAAAGTTCATTAAGATATAAATTATTCGCTTAGATGTGATACGTCGACATCCGGTATCAACAAGTGAGATTGAACGTATCAGTTCAAGTATCAACCGGAATTATATATAAACAGAAAATACGTGTGTGTCCATTTAATGCTGATGAACTGGGCTTTTTTGTTATTATTTTATTGCATTGAACTTTAAACCTGTTTTACACTTTTAATATTTTTATAAGATTTGATTAGGATTATTCCGCGATATAAATAAACGCAGGAAGACAACCTATGGTCAGAACCGAGTATATCGTCTACATCGCAATTTTGGAACTCAGGAGGAGTGAGTACATTCGTACTGTCGAGTACACGTCGGCACCGAAGCAGATCGGTGAAAGCACATGGTATCACGCATGTCGCGAGTTTCAAGTCGGCGGATTTTGCAATGCGCAACCGATCTGTATGTCGAGTTAGAAACCATGGTTCCGCATCGAGACACCCGCGCCGCAATCTTTCAAATGCCACATATAATATTTTTGTCACGTGAAGAGGTAATTCGTCATTTTGAAGTAATTCGAAGTTTTGAAAAAGTAACACGTATAAAAAGATAGTGGGATTTACTCGTCCCTCGGCAGTTAATATCACTAGATGGATCCTCGAGTGAAGAAATATCGGTTAATAGACAGTTAGCTTCGTTGACGGCACGTTTGCGCAATTAAGAAAGATTATTTTAAAGTTTATCAGAGTTTAGTATTTCAATGTTTTTGACTCTATATATTGTTTGTGCTTCTCAGCTTGAGCGTCTTTCAAATTCGTTCTATATAGATTGCGGAACTCATTCGGTGAGTGTCAGCTCGTTTGGCGAGTTTTCACAAGTTTCAGAAACATACATTCACTTGAGAAATAAAGGATCGTTGAATATTAAATTATTAAAATATTTGGGATCGCGCGAGAATTAGTTGCGAAGTCATTAGTTGGAGCGTTTTAACATAGTTTCGAAGTATGCAGTATATTCACGTTCGACGCAGAAAAGTTTAGAGAATGAGTTTATTTTCTCATCGAAGCGCTTGTTCTCCATGTAACTAACTACGTAACTAACCGGGAATATTGCATCGTCTTTTGTACTCGCGTTTATTTACCCGCGGGATAATTGTGCGTAGAATGAAGCGCGCCATACTGCGCCAGGAAGATCCTAGAAAGTGCTCGAATTGATAAAAAACCATACTTTCTACACGTCTATGACTTTTACACGTATCATAACTTTTTCAATTCGTTACAACGCGGATAATTCAACAAAAATCCTTCGACTTTTCGTTGACCTTTTATTCTATTGTTGCCTATATACATTTAAACGCATATATGCACGGAAAGTACGACAGTTTTGTTATCTCAAACTTTAGGTAGATACAAATTTGTATAATATAATTTTATTAGACCAAAAAAATTATGTAGACAGTTCAAGTACTGCTGCAAAAAGTTTTAACATTTTAACAAGCTTGAGCGTCCTATGTAATTATTTTGATAGCCTAACAAAATAGCTAAGTTTTTAAATGTTTCACAAAATCGTCCTTTTTGTGCATATATTTTTATCATTATTTTTACAATTAATGATCATGTTTCGATAATCTTTACGATTAATAATCATGTTTCGGTTTACTATTCATTGATTTACTATTCATTGAAAACAATGATCTTGCAGTTATAGCGAAAATTATATCTATGAAAAATTATATGATGAAAGAACGATTTTAAAGAAAAATTTAATTATAAACAGATCTAAAAATAATTTTGTCGGATTATTAAAATTATTATGAAACTGAAAGAGATTGCTAGAATGTATAAAACCTTTAGCAGTATTGTTTATCATGCTTGAAATTATTCCTCCAAAATGTTTTGATGGTTTAACAAAGTTATTTTCAGATTTATATTTAACTAAATTTTTAGATTTTTTAGAATTGCTTCTTCCGTGTAACTAAAAAAAAAAAAAATTAATGATTAGAAAGCAATGCGGTATGAGATATGTTTTATATCTAATCAATATAGATGACAAAGACAGAATTTATGTTTGAATCACTTGTCAAATTTATCAAGAAAGTCTCTTTGTAATGTTCAGTCAGATGATAAAATATAAAAGTGACTGTGATTCTTATTTAGTAATGATTGATGTTTGAGACCTAAATATTTTTGCAGATCTAAATTTTCGTTAGAATATTTTGCTATAAATATTTTGCTATAAATTCTGTGCATAAGATATATAATTTTCTACCAGATACAAAAAAATAGCGATAATTCTAGCTGATGCAGCAAAATATTTCAATGATTGCTTAATGCCTTCTATAACAAGAGATTTATTTTCCTAGCTATTTTATATATTCAAAGAATTCACGTCAGGATTACGTATCGTAAAGACGTATCGTACAGATTTTTCAAGATTGCAGATTCTTCGCTTTCTCTTTTCAGAAGACCTCTGATTTCAGAACGATTTAAAATTTCGTCTGCATTATAAGTTATCGTTCGAAGCGATTTGTACAGATGGAATTCATTTCGAAATGAATTCTTATTTCTCGAAAGGAAGTTTCAATTTCGCGTCTTATCTAGACATAAAACGGCGCGATTGGCCTTCTAGACAGACGCGATTTCCGGTAATTGTTTCGCTGCTCTCGTGGTTCTTTTTTCGTGATATCGAGACGTTATATAACCAAAATATCGCGGCACTGCATGCAAAACGACGTTCTTTTTCTTGTATATATTAATTAAAAGATACATACTCGCTCTCTCTGATTTGAGATACCGATTTCCTTATCGCAGTATTTGACAAACCCGACTGATAACGGAATTGGACGCATGTTATCCGAGCGTGTTCTCCTTCGTGCTGAGCAATTGTCGTTGACATTACGATTCGTTATATGCGTGGTATTCGTGTCACAACCTTAAAAAATGATATCATTTGTTGTTATCAGCTTACGTTTACAAAAAGAATGAGAATCCCGGAAATAGTATGTCATTTCTCATGTTTTTCACGCGAGCAATGATAACAGTTGCGCGAGCCATTTAATTTTCTTTGCACTTTTTTAATATACTATTGGAAGTATACTTAACTCTTAGTACACATGATTGAGTCATTCCTGCACATTTCTTCGAAAAACTAGGAGCATTAAATAATTAATAATATTATAACGAATTATTTAATGCTATTGTAATGCTATTGTTTATATATTATATTGTTTTAAAAAAAATAAAATATGCAACCTTACACACAGAAAAATGATTATTCAATTTATTTTCTTTCTTTTAAATAACAATTATCTTTAACAAAGAGTATTTTCTTGAGAATAATCGTAAAATATATTTATTACAAATTTTAGAAAAACTTATTATTGTGTACTCAAAAAGAATTTATTTTTTTTTTTAAGAATATTATAAAATTGATCGAAGAAGCGACTTCATATAATAAGCAAATCTAATTTGTTTTAATTTAATCATTTTGATTGAAGTATTAAACTTACTAGGATTCAGAAAATATATTTTGAATAAATGTGATGCTTGTGATGAACTTATGATAGATTACGGAATTTTTAAAATATTTGAAACAAGTAAATATTACTTATGTAGGTATAAATATTTTTCTGTATAAATATTTTCTAAAAGTATATGTAAGAGTCACACGAATAACTTATGTAGTAAAGAATCAGAAAATTATCATATTAAAGGTATAACATTAATTAGCACGTTTATTATAATATTCATGCCGGGATTCTGATCGTGTATAATTATCGAAAAATCGCTTGAGAATCATAAAGAATGAGTGTGCATAATACAGCACAGATTAATCCAACAATATTATAATATTTTAGTAATGTTACAGCAATATTGCTGCAAGTTTTGTACTATATGAGATATATATTTTATTACACGATGCTTTTATATTTTTTTAGGTATATTATACACAAATCACACACAGAAGCATCACTGCTGCAATGTTGCAATGTTGCTGGAAAGTTGCAGTGTTGCTAAAATGATCTGTACTGTATGAATAAAATAATCTGTATAATAAAATTGTTTTTCCCATATCTTTATATAGGATATCTAATATATCAAATCTAAGAATCTTTTTTATCATGCCGTTGACGCATACTTTCAACATTCGAGAAATGTCACTGATTTAGTTTCTTATGTTTTGTAGGTGAAATCCCAGCATGGCCAGCAGATGACTGTTAGCCGAGCCGATGCTCGTACTCGACTCTAATATGAGCGAAGTGGTGGCAGTGACGCCGACTGGTGGACCTACGCGCCAGGAAAGCGTGACACACATCAAACGGCACAAACTGGCCAGCTGTAATGTTCCTCTCGTGCACGGTCGGCCGAATCCGTCGATCAGTCCACGCAGCAGACTGACCACACATCAACGAAACCACAGTTTGGACTTCAGGTATCTGTTTCGATTCCGTGAATACTCGCCGAGGTCGTTCCGCGACACACGCGTGAGCTATTTGTGACGCGTCTGGCGCGCGCCTCCGACATTTCCTGGCACTTGTTGAATAAAAGCGATCGTAAATTTGCCTCATGTATGCGATCGACGCCACGGCGTCCACGACGTCGGAATTGACGATACGAGTGGAAGTTACGTCGCATATAAAACGGAGGAATACAAGCCGAGATATTTAAATTGGCAGCGGCGGCGACAACGTCATCAATATTAATAATCACCGCAACGAATAATCGCAATCACGCGCGGTACTGTTGTATCTATTTTCCTCATTGGTCGCACTTTGTGTCGCCAACTGGAAACTGGAACTAGCCATTGTTTTGTGCAATTCTTTTTAGTCCGGAAAAATGATCTTATGGAAGAATAAATATGTACTTATAATAAGAAAAGTTTAAATATTACTTATAAAAAAGTGGTTTAATGTTCTAATAACATACTTAGATGATAAAATATAAGTTCTTTTGTAACGCAAAAAAGAAGAAAAATTATTTAAACGCAAAAATACAGTGTTTAAGGCATTAAGAAGAATAGTAATATTATAATATTAATGTGAGTGATAGTAATATTACAATATTAAAGATATTATCAAACTGTATATTTGTAAAATAAAATAGAAAATAGGCTATAAGAAGAATATATTGCTTTGTAAGATAGAGAAATTAAATAAATATATATATTAGTTATATAGGTCGTCTCATA
>Ga0157364_1002387_pt1 | contig 17408 bp, 8 predicted proteins | sample AttsexASBM2_FD_111476 | JGI IMG/M metagenome (GOLD analysis project Ga0157364, IMG submission 111476) | Fungus gardens microbial communities from leaf cutter ant in Ribeirão Preto, State of São Paulo, Brazil - Atta sexdens ASBM2 | ecosystem: Host-associated > Fungi > Mycelium > Unclassified ... | reverse complement strand
CACACGCACACGCACACACACGCGCACACACACACACACACACACACACACACACACACACACGCACACACACACACACACACACACACACACACACACACACACACACACACACACACACACACACACAAAACATATCATAAGAAAAATACAGCTTTATACAGTGAGATAAAAATGATAGAGTAATAACCTTGTCTTTATGCATCATTTTCATGTTTTATCACAGATTATTTGTTGGAACGCAATAGACTTTTTTTTAATGTTAGCTTATAGAAATGTAGACAAAGTAGCATTGACAGAGAGATAAAATAATCCATGCGATATATGATATGAAGTAAAAGTTTGAAAATGTAAAATTTGAGATTTTACGAACTCGGAGAGGCAGATTACTCTTCCGCTAGTAATATTGCTTTTGTTTGAGTACGACCAATTTGTACATTTTTAATCTTTTTAAATGACGCTATGATTTTAAAATTCTTGAATAATTTAAATATTTTGAATTAACTTTTGTGTATATTTTGACTCTCAGTGTACAAAATCTCTTAATTTTATTTTTTTATTTTTTATAATTTGTTTCATCATGGAAAGTCTCGAAAGAATCCGCATCTATTTTAGCTGAAGCGGAATGGAACGTGTACCTACATTCGCATTCTCTCTGTATACTTGTAGAAACTTTTAATTACATCATACTCGAAAGGTCTTCTCTTCATTAATTTAATGAGAAACTCTCGCAAATGTATTGTCCTCTACAAGATAAAGAATAAGTCGCAGTAAATTACACAGTAAGTTAAAAATTTAGTCAATTCAAATCGTTCATATCATTCATATCGGTTGTTCTATCGGTTGTGCAATTAATAGTAATGGATTAAAGTTGGTGTAATAATGTAATCAAAGTTATGAGTTTATAGTTATTGAGAGGTAGAAGAAAGGCCCCTATTATGAAATACCGAGTTCATTTTGGATAAATGCTAAAAATATATAGGAAGAATTAAAAAAAAATAATAAGTTATTTTGAAGAGAATTTAATAAACTTTAAGATAACGTTACATAAAATTTAATTCAAATTCCACTTTTTTTTTAAATTAAAGAAATGTAAAAAGTGAGCAAATCGCAAAGTCAAAAAATTATATTTCTAATATGAAATGCTCCGAGAAATCGATAATAAAATACAAAATATATCAGTATTACAATTAAAAAACTTTTATTTAAAATTCTAAAATACAAACAAACACCCAGCCAGCGTGCGCCAAAAATGAGCATGCGATAGATTTACCCAGAACTCGTTTTCAAGTAGTTAGAATCAGGCTTCGCTGATATAAACACTCGGTGTTCATTCCGGTTTTTTTTTATTATTGTACAATAACATTTATACTTTAGCGATTTTCACTATAACATAGAAGCATTATTTTATATTAGGAATACTCCGAGTATCTTATATTACGATTTCCACACCTTATAGTTTAACGATCATCAAATTTAACTTCTGTATTCTACAATTCTACATATCCCGTATTTTTCTGTTAGTACGACCTTACTCTACGACCTCTATCACTACATGAAGAATTTATTGCCAAATTATTATTTAATAAATAAATATTTGGCAATAAATAAAATAAAATAAATAAGATTTAAATGCTCATCTCAATGAAACTTGAAGACATCCAAATTCTAAAATTTTGTTTTACAATGACTGCAGGCATGATCTAATAATGAATTTTCTATTAAATAGTTTTTAATCCAAGAGCAATAAATTCATGGTGGAATCAATAGATATAGCGTTTATTAGTTTAGCAGAAACTATCTGATAATAGAGATTTTTTCCTCTAATTCGTTATTATATGCGATATTATTGTCGTTTAATAGGCATTTGCTTGATTATTTTGGCAAAATTAATCGTTAATTATCATAACTAGTTCATCCTTTAAGATTTACTGTAATCGTGCGTTGCCGATACTTGGAATTTTACATATTGTATATTACATATTGTGTATTAAAGATATTGGAGAAAGGATTAGACTTTATCTAAACGCTGACTTGATTATAATTAACTTAATGCGGAGGTGTTTCAGGAAACGTAGGATATGGATCAATGCAATAGGTTGTCCTGGATTCTTTTGTTAGTCGATAAAACGACTACTTTTCTATAAGCAATAAATAAATCAGTGAATCATCTTCGTTTTGTCTTGTTGAGCTCATTGTCCTTTAAAATTGTCGACTTCTTTTCACGTACAAAGTCGCAATTGTTTCTTTTATTAATATCCGCTTGTTTGGAACGATCGAACTATCCATTTTATGACCTAGAAGATAGGTCCTCACAGCCTTGTATACCATAAAGAAAGCACGCGGTCTATTGATTTTACATTTACCTGTATGCATGGAGTAAATATCCGTGAAGCGTGATAGTTACACGTGGGATTGCTGTACACAACGTCGTTTGGCGTCAGCCAAACCGTATCAAATCTATTCAACGTCAGTGTTACATCGCCCCCATCGAGTAGTGTAATTTGCTTCGCACGCGATTCACGATTTAACATGCGAATATGTCCACGTGGTGCGATAGATCAGTGCGTTAATCTATTGCTACTTGCAGAAATCCTGTTTTCCTAAGCATAGGTTTCTCATTCCCAAAATTTCTTATTCCAAAAATATAAAGAATGTATTTACGTTGTCAAATGTTTTATATATATATCTATATATATATATTTATTTCTTTCGATAATATTGTATGTGCTGCAATGATAGCTTCTCTTTTTGTAGTTTCTACTTTGTCATTAACTTATCAAATTCTTTTATTTCAAATTTTTTTTCTTTTTTAATTTATTATATCACATATTTTATAAACACGTTAATATTGCTGTAAATAGAATAAAAGTTGAATAAGATTAATAGAAAGTTTCATCGTTTTGTTATTTCTTACTTTTTTTGTTTTGTATTGTAAATATATGTATATATCGAGTTATTTCAAGAAAAGTTTATGTATAATATATCACAAAACTTGGTGCAAAGAAATCTATAAAGAAAATTCTCAATTGCCATAGCTACTATTAAGTCGAGAAGATATTTAAGATGATAAATGCTTTTCACGAGTAGCGCTTGGTAGCGCTCGTAAAGGGGAGAGAAGAAAATACCGGACCGTTTCTGAAACTTCAGGTTTATTTCGCGCGGACGAATAAAAGTAATTTGCTAAAGGGTCTCCGTCTAATCCACCCACAATCCCGCTAGCCAAATTCTCTTTTCCTGTCTTCATGGAAAATCCCTACCGTATATACGTCCTACACCTTGTATATACCCTGACTATATATATATGTTTTAAATGGAGATAGCTCCGCAGGGTTGACTTAAAATCGATCTAGAATCTCACGAGTACCCTCTTTTATGGGTTTTCTTCCTCTTCTTGAAAAAAATTACCCTCTACATAGTTGATGGTTCGCTTGATAGCATATCCTATGTGATTGGTTGGTACGACGACTCGTAGAGAATAGAACAGATATCTATATTAGGATAACGGTGACAATTTGGTGATGTCGAGTAATGTCAAAACGTGGTGATTGATTGTAAACTACATCCCGCGCTCATAAATCGGTGCGTGATAGTGACATGTAAGCACGTTAATATTCTAGTACTATTGCACATTATATTTGTTATGTACAGTATGAACGTAGACGCGGAACGAACGAAGATAATGGTAAACCTGATGATGTATGTATGCTATCTGGTTTATCACATTAGCTGCAGCACCTACTATTAAAGAGAGATGGATATACTTGCTCGGTATCGTAGGTACAAATTTGTTCATTTGTAGCAGAAGATTTTCAACGTATGCAGAACTCTGATATAATGATGTCGGTCATGTACAACATACTTGATATAATTAATTAAAAAGATATAATGAATTATTATATATGATATGTCAATAATTGCGTTGATATGAAAAATAAAAATGGAACGGAGTATGCAAAAAGAATCATTTTAATTCGACAATTCTGATTTTGAAAAAAATAATTAACAATGCACAAAAACTCACCTACGAAAATCTCTGCTCCAGCAAGCGTATATCACGGGGTTCATTCCGCTGTTAATCCAGCCGAGCCAAGTGACGGCCGCAGATACGATTTCTTCTTGCCATATGCATCTCGTGCAGAATCCCGACCATAGATTCACAACGAAGAACGGTAGCCAGCAAATAATAAATACACCCATAACGATACCAAGGGTCTTTGCCGCCTTTTTCTCCTTGGCGAACTTGGCGAGTTTACGCGAGAGAGAGAAATTTTTTCCTAGGTGTTGTTTATTGTTGATTCTCGCGGAGGGCACTCTAGTGAGACCATTGTTGTGAAGAGCTGTTAACGGTTCCTCGAGATCTTGCAGATCTTCGGGTGTGCTCGAGGCGGTGCGAAAAAGATGCCTAGCGTCGGTGTTAGTAGTTGTACCGCCTCGATGTATCCTCAACGTGAGTTCGAGCTCGCCCGAGGCCATCATTACCTGCTTCGTACCGAGTTTTAGACTCCTCGTCTGTATCACGGCGGCGCGATAGATTCTGTAATACGTGAATACCATCACGAATAGCGGTAGGTAAAAACTGATTGTCGATGAGAATATCAGGTAACCGAGATTCTCCGTGAAGGGACACTTGTCTTCGGGCACTTGCTCAGTACGAACGGCACGCCACCACGCTATCGCAGGAAAAGAGATTGCACTCGAACAAATCCATACGATAGCGATTAGGATCGCGGCGCGTTTCCTACTCATTCGAGTCGGATACGTAAAGGGATCGGTAATCGCCCAGTAGCGATCTAGACTAATAACGCACAGATTTAGAATGGACGCGGTGGAGAATAGAACATCAAGCGAGCGCCAAACATCACACCAGTCCGTCGTAAACAGCCAACGGTTCTCCAATACCTCATATACCGCGCTAATTGGCATCACTACCAGTCCTACCAGGCAATCGGCACAAGCCAATGAAGTCACAAAATAGTTTGTAGCTGTGTGCAGATGCCTCTCTCGGAATACCGCGAGAATCACTAACGAGTTGCCGAAAACGGTAGCTACGGAAAAGAGCAATAAAACGATCGCGAGACCGATTCGATCCGTAGCGAGTTCCCAGAGATCTTCATAGGTGTGATTAAACGATGGATAGTTCGCGTTATAAAAGCTTCTATCAAGATCATTGTTTAATGCGTGTACCTCTTCTTCCCAGTTCAATAGATAGATCTCGCTGTCATTCATGTTTTACCGTGCGCAGCCGTACTACTACGACGGTCTTTCGACCATAATCACCCTGACGTGCGATTGTCCAAGGATCTTGACCCTCTTAATTTTCCCTAGACGACTAAACGTCAGGGCATTGGCATTGCGTATACATTTGCGAGATCTCTCATTTTCGTCTGTCCTCTCATCTCGTCTCGCTAAAATATTTCGAATCATTACAATTCTTAATAAGATTGCTGTTGTATTTTACATTTGCTAAGTTCTCATTGTATGATTTGATTATATCTTATAAAGCTTGGTTAAACTTTCTCAATATATTTATCATGTATCTATCTGATGAAAGAACATTTGGCACAATGTGTCCTTTTCAGCCGCGATCCTAAAGTAATGCAGTAAAGTGTAGAACACCATCATCACATAGGCATAATCAAGAATCAAAAGTTTAGATTTCTCCTATTTCTTCAGCAGTATTCATTTTCATTCGATTAGGATAATCATTATTTTAAATATCTGAAACAAGCAAATAAGCTCATAAAAGTTTGTCCTTTAAAATAGATTATCAATGAAGAAACAAAAAAGGCAAATTAGGCAATTTCGCTTATGTTACATTGTAATGATCGCGATCTGTTTAACAAATGCTTTTTTTTTTTTAGAGATTCTTCTTTCTGTTTCCTTCTTCCAAAATAAGTTTTTTTTTATAATCCAAATCTAATTCTAATTACTTGTGCATTCTAATAAAAATTTCTGATATTATTAGAAATTTTTAATATAAAGGTAAAAATCAATCTGAATTTTTTCACTCAAATGCTTTACAGTTGGCAACTTTTATAGAACGGTAATACACATACGTATGCACTCTGACAATTCGATTAAGTTATTCGAAAGATATTGGAAGTATAAAAATGACAATGATTTTACAGAAACAGACCGTTACTTGTGCGTAAATGATATAGATTACGATACCAACAAAATATTTTCTAGACATAAAATTCATACATAATGTGTAAAAATTAAGTTCAATTAAATAAAATACATGTAAAAGTAATAAAATCAACATTGTGATCCAAGCAGTAGTAACTTAATATTTTCTGAATGTCTAAATATAATAAATTTCATTTTAAGAACGCTTTTTCATCATACTGTCTAAACTTGAAATAAAGTTGTAAAGTGTTGAATAGGATGTGATAGGATATGAAAAAGATTCATGTTTTTGCGTCCAAATAAAGGAGAACAGGCTTAAATTAAGCTTTCATTCGTGCAAATATTTATCGCTATTTGATCAAAGCAGTTCAGTAAAGTTAAACCAATAATAGTGTAGTTTAGTTATGTTTGCGCTTAGATTCTGTTTTATCTGCATATATCCTAATATACAGGACCCGGGTTAATAGTGGCTATATTCAGTGGTTAGAGATAGTCTTATTCTCTTGCGTTGCAGACTGCAATCGTAGTTGCAGATTAATGATAAAGAGATTAAAGATACATTAATATAATCTAATTTAAAGCGATCTTTTATGTGATATTTCTTTGGTTATTTTATTGATCATCATTGGCGATTCTTTTGTATACCAGAGACACGATGAACTTCCCTTTGACGTATTACTTTTTTTTTTGGAGTAATATTAAAGCCATCACGCTGTGTCATCATATTTTGCATATGAGTCTCAAATTTTTTTTTTAAATTGCTTCTGTTCTCTGAATATTGAGTTTAAAGATAAATAAAAACTTATAGAAAGAAATTATCTATTTTTAATCAATATTAAGTCAATTTTCGAAAAATGCTATTAAATTTGTTAAATTTATTAAAATATTTGTTATGCCTTTTGTTATGTCGGAAATAAAAGTAATATATGACATACTAGTAACATCAAATTATTACAACAAACTAAAATTATTAGTATTAGGCTCGCTCATGTCTTACGTGAACAATCAGTTTCAAAGAGCGCGCTTCGACATTCTCTTTCAGCGTTAACTGTCTATAAACTGCTCACCGACTATGGTTTATTTATGGATGTTCATCGTTGAGTGATTATCACGATCATCTTTGACCCCGCACCCTCGCGTCCTCCTCGTGGCCTCCCTAGTTTCAGCAGTGTAATATACGTATACTCGATCTTACATATAGAACCCCCTTCTATGTTGAAGAAGGCCGCCGTTGAACTTGGTCACGGATGAATAGTACCAATGGCGATCGATATGTACATAGTACTATAAAAAAAGTTAGTTTTTCAGAACGGCCAATTCATTAATGAAGAAAATATTTTTCTGGAACGGCGAATCAAAAATATCTGCTCCTTTGAAATGTCTCAAAATACTACAAATATACTTTTTAAAAAGTGTTTGTACAAATAACAAATTAGAAGCAAATAATTTTAAAATGTTCTCATAAATTTAAGGATTTATCTTTTCTACTTTAACAATATTTCAAATTTCATTAATAAATGGAAGACGTATTATAAAGGAAAGCCCCCTATTATCCTATAGGATAGGCGCCTAATATGAGATAGCGTTTTTGCTAAATTAATAAACACTATCTATTGTCACCATGAATTTATTGCTCTTGGATTGAAAATTATTTAGTAGAAAATTCATTATTCAGATCATGCCTGTCGTTATTGTAAAACAAGATTTTAGAATTTGGATGTCTTTAAATTTCATTGAGATGAACATTTAAATCTTGTTTATTATTTAATAAATAAATATTTGGCAATAAATTTCTTATGTAGTGATAGAGTAAGATCGTACTAATAGAAAAATACAGGATATGTTGAATTGTTTAATTACAGAAGTTAGATTTGCTGATCGTAAAACCATAAGGCATGAAAATCATAATATGAGATACCCAGATATTCCTAATACAAAATAACTCTAAATGCTCTTATGTTATAGTGAAAATCATTACTAAAGTATAAATGTTATTATATATAATAAAATATAACAATAATAAAAAAGATAACCGGAATGAACGTCGAGTGCCTATATCTGCGATGCTTGATTCCAACTACTTGAAAAGTTCTGGGTATATTCTATCGCATGCTGATTTTTCGCGCATGCTACTGTATTTATTTTAGAAACATTAAATAAAGTTTTTTAATTGCAATACTGATATATTTTGCGTTTTACTATCGATTTCTCGAAGCATCTCATATTAAGAGCATAATTTTTTGACTTTGCGATTTGCTCATTTTTTACATTTCTTTAATTTAAAAAAAATAGAATTTGAATTAAATTTTGTGTAACGTTATCTTAAAGTTTATTAAATTCTTTTCAAAATGATCTATTATTGTTTTAAATTCTGCTAGATTTCTATTTCATTTACCCAAAATGAACTCGATATCTCATAATAGGGGCCTTTCCTCTACATTAAAAAAGTCTGTTTCTCTTATTTATCTATAAATATAGTAAATACTATGGAAATATAAATTCAAAATAAGAATTTGTTGAATACAATGTTAAATGGCCTCTATAACTAGGTATTTGTAATGAAGAATGTATTTCTTAAGAAAGTGATTCTTATATCATGTTTCTCGACGAGAGTTAGATCTACGTGATCTCTTTCCCTGTTTCCTTAGGAACTTACAGAATTGCGATAGAAGGATCAAGAGGGGATAGAGATAACTTACGTAACTGATCGAAAGAATAAGAGAGAATATCAAGAGCAGGGAAGCGAAAAATTGAACGGGAAAATGGAGGGAATAATACAATATATAAATATTTTATATAAAAATTCCTACACTAAACAATAAAAATAATATTATTTTAAATTGTTTTTACATTAATTTCCAATCAATTTGTGATCTCAAATACACTTAAATAAAACGTAATGTAATTGTAACAATAAACGTATGTTTATTGTCACATAATTTCGTTATCGAAAAATTAATGGAAACTATAATTATATATAGTAAATTATATATAGTAAAAACAAAAAATAATATAATCTCTCACATAATAATTTATAAAGAATATAAAAAATAAAAACAAATATACATATATAATGTTGGGTAATGAATATTCTGTTATAATTTATTCAATGTATCTATATTAATTTTCAATTTCTCTCTTTTCCTCGCTACCTCTTTTATTCGCTATTAATAACATATATTATAACATAAATTAACTTTATAGAGTAGGAGGAAGGAGAAATTTGTATTATAAGGCTTGATATCACATTCGCGTTTGTGATCCCGTCGTAGCCAATTGCAAAATTGCCTAAGATTGGTCAAACGATAATCATGTGAGCCGGAAATCCGTGGGTGTCAATGGTCTATTATCATTTGTAACTCTCTAGGCATTCATTCATTTTGCATTTGTAAGATTCAGTATCTATATCTTTTAGTAAAAATGTTTGCTTGTTTAAAAAGATAGGTAATGATGTTTAAATTTATTTTAATAACGTTGCAGCAAAGATAAATTATATATTGATCCAAACATTTGGTGTACAATCGACATACAGGATGATCAGTATATTTTTTTTCTAAATTTTACGGATATTACAAGATTAATTCCTTCAAATACTTAATCGGAATATCCTTAATTTTGTGTTTGCATTTATTTACAAAGAATTAATGCGATAAATAAGAGAAAACATTCTAAAAAATTTACCTGATATTCTATTTCTTTCATCATAAATGCATAAATGATTCTCGTTTTTTTACATATTTTCACGTGATTAGAAATATATGATTTAACTTGAGAATTATACAGTGTGATTTATTAGTGCGCGAATGTATGCAGTAATTATGTACGATTTGATGTCGCATTGCTATTGATTTAAAAATTTTTTAATTAGAATATAAATCTAATTTTGGCAAATATATTTTTTTCCATGAAAATGAGAACAGTCTCATAATTATATTTCGTTTATATAGAATTTTACATTGCTGAAATTAGTCTTTGATGAGAAATGACAATTGATGTAATTTTTGACTGATATAATAGCGAATATTCTTTCGATAAATTTTCAATCTTCGATAATTCTGTCTCATCAATCGACATTTCATTTGCCATCATTTTACGCTATTGCCATTGTATCGATGTATCACACACAAATGTCTCTTCTTAAACAATTAAAACGATACAAGGTATTTTCTGCAGCAACGTAATGATGCGTTCTGGACATTAAAAATTAAAACAATATTTGAGTAAAGTTATTTGAGTTATAAGAAAAAGTTAAATAACTTTTAAAAATAAAATAAGCTGATAAGCTAGGTATAGTCACTAATATTAATGCTTAAAGTGTCTGTTATGTATACATTGGTGCGATCAACTTCATCCGCTGTGTACCTACATGCCATGTATTTCAGAGCGTACTACCATGTATCGTCACGAATGAATAATGCATTATCTTAAAAATATATATAAAATATTTTTCTAAAAAGTTTAAACAATGTATTAAAAGAACAACAAAAGTGATAGAACTTTAAAATTAATATTGATTTTGTGGCAATTTAACGAATATTTCCATATTTGGCTGAATTTTATTTGAAACAATGCTTGATTTTTGAGGATAAATTAAAAAAATTAGAGCAAAATATAATGATAATGAATAACAATTATGCGCACGTAACAGGTCTGTTTCTTCTTAAATATTAATAAAAGAAATTTAAACTTTCAAAACTACTTTTTCATTTAATATAAAAACCTGCAGCGATACCTATATGTTAATATATAATGGATGGGAAGCTTTTTCAGTTAAGCAAGCGATACATAGTATTATGTAGATGTAAATGCTTCTAATGTTTGTAACGGAACAAGAGTATCTTGTTCAATGTGATTTTTGAACGGAAGAAAAGCATTTTCAAAACAAGGAAAAAACAGTAGCGGTAACAATGAAACTATTAAATAAAAATCATATCGTGCGTGAGACGGTACGTACCGTTATATATCATTTGTATATTATTATGAACTAATCGTTATATATTTTTCCGGTGAAGAAAAACCGGCGGGTACCGCGGTTGTTCTCCATTAACGCATTGTCGTTGGTTAACGCGTGTTAATTATCCTCTAATTTGACGTTTGCACATGGACTTTCAAGGTCAGGGTCTTTTCTGATCGCCAGCATTCGATCGCGATAAAATGATGCACGATGTCATGACGTTCGAGACACAGACGATGAGGGTGTTGTTGGTATTTACCGTGATTTGGTTACGTGTGTTGGATGTCAGTGTCAAATGAAATCGAACGCAAGAAGCGAAAAAGGACGATCACAATAGACGATCGGGGACGTCTTCAAATTCTTTTTCTAAACGCGCACGAATATACACAATAAACGGGGGAAGAAAAAACGTTACTTATCCTCGCGGTACTCTTCCTTCGAGAGAACGCGGGACGTGTTTCGCGGTTTTAGAAGGCCAACTGCTACCATCGCGTGGCTCGAAAGCTCTGCAACCGTCGCGCTTGCGCGCCGCATCGAGCCGCGTCAAGCTGCATCACCCCCGAGCGCACACATACGCACTTTCGCCCTTATCAACTTTTGCTCGAAGCACCCTGTTTCTTGCACGTGCGTCACGGATATCCACAGATATGACGCAGATTTTTCCTACGTATGACGTCACAAAGGATGCCGGTTTTTAATTTTATTTTTTTTAATTATTTAGATGCTATTTTCTAAATCTGTTCTGGCTAACAGGTCATATATATGATTAGAATCTATATTCTTCGACACATCCTACAGTTGAATATTTTTGTACAGGTTTCTCACAAGGTAAGAAGATAATTTGTAATTATTATAATAAGAGTTAGAAAAAATATTCTATTGTCCTTGATTTTATCTATAATGACTTTGTAATCGTTTTTAAACTAATACTAACAGTTTTTATATCACTTTTAATTAATTACACATATTTTATATATATATATATATATATATATATATATATCATATCTTTTAAATTTGTCGATCATTATTATTAATAATGTATGTATATAAAATTTAGCATATTATTAATTTTGTTTCACAATCATTATAAAGCCTAATAGGATAGGATTCATAATAAAGGAATATACTTGCAAATTGTTACGATGGAGTTTTAATATTAACCCCGATTATACTGACAATTGATTAAAGAGCACAAAGAATATTTACAACATATAAATCAATATACAAACAGCGGCTTGTATTTTGCATAATAAAAATTAAAATAGAAATAATAAGCTTTATAGATTTGTAGCGTATTTTGAATTTATAAATAACAAATTGATTTTACAGGGATTTAAGTTTTATTATCCAAATAATATATTTTAGATTGCGCGCAATGGTGTATAGAGATGTGGGCAGAAAATAATTAAAACTTTTAGATTATATAATTTATAACACAAGTGTCTCTTCTAAAGTTATTTTCTATTTTCGGCACAGCATTTTTCTGCAGTATTTTTCATCTGCGTGGAATCCGCGCCTGCCGAGTCTCTCTCGTCCTTTCCATTTTTGCAACAACCAGACATACAGCAACCTCCAGCTGCTTCTCTCGCTCTAAGAAAAAGCATAGTAATAACATTTTAAATATCGATCTGAATTATAAAAAATGTAGTAATAATAATAATTACTATATAAAAATATAATAAAAAATATTAAAATAAACATTTAATAAGTATTTTTTAATAAGTATTTTTGGAAAATTTATAATAATAAATTAAATTATGCATATGAATATAAAAAAGATGAATTTATGAATGAATTCATTTAAAATAGCCCATATGGCCGCCTTTTTAACCTTGTCGTCAAGCAGGACCATTGCGTTGGCAGATTACTTTCCTACTGGGCAGCAGCTCTTTTCATCCGTGGCATCGCTACAACATCCGCCATGTTCTTCTTTCGTGCCCGAGCAACATTTGGCACCACAACATCCTCCCTTTATTTTTCTACGTATATATATTCAGTCGAGTTATAATAATTATCGAATTATCAAAAATTTCTGGGAATGTTGCACTGCTTGTACAATCATTATTATGGAATCAGGCGACCATATAGGTTTAAAAATAATTTTTCTTATTTTTTAATTAATTAATTTTTATTTTTATTCTTTCTTTCCTTATTTTTATTATTATAATTTTTACTTTTTGCTGCAACATCCAGCGAAGTCTTTTTCTTTACTGACCACATCGTTCTTTTTCGCGTCACTGCTCAAACATAATGTATGATACATGACACATACATAATCTATATACACGCAAATGTATTTATGAATTTATAAATAAGTATATATGAAAACTTACTCGCATCGACAGGTTACTTGTCCAGTATATCCTTTTCGACTAGTAACTTTGCTATAAAAAATAACACCAACATTTTTCACATATATACATGTGTACATATATATCCTTATATATATAGCTTTTTATATACATACGTATGTATCCATAATATGACTTCAAGAAACAAAAAGGTTATAGTGTTATAAGAGAAAAACTACATTATGTGACGTAATAAAAAGATTACTTACGCACAATGATCACACATGATGAATTTTTATGATCTTACGACATACGAACTTTAATCTTTTATCCTAAAAAAAAAATCCTGAGATTTTGGCAAAATGTGTAACTTTAAAAATTTATACTTATGACGTGACTTACAAACAAATATTACGCGTTACCATGGTCTCGTTCATCTTTTTCTTTATTGACATCTTTTTTTAAAAATGTTTTATAAATACAAAATGTGTCACGTTTATAATGTAGAAATAATTTTTTAATATATTGTTAATACATAGTTGATACATTTGTATGTGTATTTGTATGTCACGGTCTTAATTTTTTTGAAATAATAATGATATAATAATGGAAAATAAAGTATAAGTAATCTTTACATAAAAATTATGTATATCAAAATGATATTTTAGGAAGATTATAAAACACAATCAATACTAGAAATTAAAAATGTCTATTTTCGATCGAAGCTGGATCTTCATTGCTTTAAATAATTCAATCTTGAATTACTAATATATATGAATTATTACTATATATGTACTTGCATATTGTAGTCTTTTATATATTGTAGTCTTTTCGAACTGCGCGCCGAATTGTTTTTCCGGACAATAAACGTAATTGAAACTAATCTAGTAATCATGAATTAAATTAACAAGCAATTTTAATAATTTGGCTATCAAACATCATATTATAAAGATATTAATATGTTAAACTGTGTTTCTCACACATGCGATCTAAAATAAAGATTCTTAATATTGTTTGTATTATCGTCGTCTGAAAGAAAGATGTTATTTCCTTATTGCACCGATTATTGCGAAGAATATTATTATATTATTAAGATCTCGGTGGTCTAATGGTTTAGGATGCTTGTACGGAATACAAAAGATCCAAGATCCGGCCGAAGGAATATTTTTCACAATAAATTTATTAACAGTTTTAATATATTAACATCATTAATATATTAACATAGTAGTATCAAATTATTAAAATTGCTTGTCAATTTAATTCACGATTACTAGAGTAATTTTAATTACGTTTATAGTTCGGAAAAACAATTCGGCGCGCAGTTCGAAAAAACTACAATATAGTATATATGCAAGTACATATATAGCATATATTAGTAATTCAAGATTGAATTATTTAAAGCAATAAAGATCCAGCTTCGATCGTAATAGGGATTTTAAATTTCTAATATTGATTGTGTTTCTCACATATGTGATCTAAAATAAAGATTTCTTAATATTGCTTATAAAATACAAAGTCAAATTAAATACATAAACATTTACATATACAAATATATATTATTATATATATGTATAGTATATTTTAAATCATTTTTATACATTTTCTTTTAAAAGATGACAAATTATAGTAAAATATAGTTATCTTATATAAAATGTATATTTCAAATAAAGTAATGTAATTTAATAAAACAGCGTGTTTTTACAACTACTTCATGCTGCTATCCTTTATATCTTTCATAATACAATATTTTATATACATCTAAACTCAAAGCATTTATCTTTAAATAAATGATACGCTTTTTAAAATCTGCAAAATAGAATTCTCTGGTGAGTATCTCATGATAATAATAAATTTACATTATAATACATACGTCAGGTTGTTCTTTAAAATAACATATAGCTATTTGAAAAGCTTTATCACAAGTATTCTCCGATTCTAAAAATTAATTTATTAATATCAATTTTCATTAAAAAAATTTTTAATGATACCTATTGTGTCATTACATTTTGTATAAAAAGATAAGAAAATATAAAATATAAGTTATATTATACATTTAAAAAATTGCAATACAGATTGACCTTGTTATACAACAAAGTAGCTAAATAAAGAAGAAGACTTACGAATTGATTTGCATTGATGAAGAATTTTTCTCGATGACTCTTGTATACTGTACGGAAGATAACGTAAGACTTTCTCAACATCTAGATTGCTATTCTCATTAATAATACCGCTTTTTACCATAAAGCATTTTAAATAACATTTTAATTTCATATCATGTTGTTCAGTGTTACCGGCCTGTAGTTGTTTTAAAGATGCTAGATCAAAGAAGCCATCAAGAAGAACCAATTAAGAAAAATAAATGTGCCTTCTTCAATGTAAAAGTAATATAAAATATTTCAATGAGAAAGTAATAATAAATATTATTTTATATATATATATATATATAAAATATAATTCCATACCCCAAGAAACATTTGTTTGTTTGCGACACTCTCGTTTAAAATCCGCTCGTGTTCCAACATGCACACAAAATGAAAAACAACTTTAATATAATTATATTACATATATTAAAAATTTAAACATATCGAAATTGTAAACATAATTTTTATTATTACACATTAAAATTAAAATATATATAAATTTAACACTAAGTTACTTTATATTTATGTTTTAACTTTAGAGTGCGCAATAATGTATTTAATTTATACAATAAAATTATTTTACTATAAAACATTTTACTATAAACATTTATTGAATTTTGGCGACATTAAAAAAAATTTTTAATACAAAATAATGTAGGAAAATAAAAAACATTAAGAGATGTTACTTACTAGCAGAAGTAATAAAATAACAAGTAGTATATTTGCAATGTTCATGTTTCTCCTCATTATAAGTTAGTTGAAGAAACCAGTTAGACAGCACTATGGTTAATGAGAGTACAACCTCGTAGAACGTATTCAATATGAATATTTTGTTGATATTTAATTTTTGATAACAGTATAGAATTTGCATTCAATTGTATTATAAATGCCAAATATGAAATTGAATGAATACATAAATGCCACATCAATCAGTTGTGTTATGTGCAGTGTAACACAACATAAATTCATATCAATGATTTTGTAGAACAAACTATAAAACATTTTAAAAAACTTCAACGTTTTGAGCAGTTAATGTGTATAATATTTTTTTATTTAATATGTTTAAAACTGTGCGCCGAATTAATTTTTTCAAATTTAGAAACGCATCTAAACTGTAATAATATCACAATTCGGGAGTCGGATCTCTAGAATTCCATGCGAGAATTCTAAGCCTTGTCCTTTAGACCGAGGCCTTAGTAATATTCTTTGCAATAATTATATATATATATAATTATAGTATATGTATGGAAATTATGTCTTTATTTCAGGCGACGTAATATAAACAATAATCTTGCATTAAGATGTCAATAGATGCCTATTGAGCATCAAAATTTAATTATATTGCTACAGTAGTTTAGTTGTGTTTCTGAGGGTTTCTGCGTTTCGAGTTATGCATGAAAGGAATGATGCATCATTTGTTGTTCATCACATAATAAAGAAGGCTAAAAAGATACATCATGCACTTAACGCGTAACTCGGAACGCATCCTAAGTTTGAAAAAAATGATAATTATTTAGTAGCAATGGAGTACCCTCCAATGACCTTGATCTTAATATATATTGTCAAAGTCATGCCCCCGAGTGACCTTGAATAAATTTTACCCGTCGCTCGTTGTTGGGTAAAAAATTGTTAACAAAAAAAATTCATTAAAAAAAATGTGGTTTTAAAGCAAAAAATTTGTTTGTAAAGAAGACATTCCTAGAAAAAGAATCAGATATATCATCACACATAGCAATTGGCTGAACTAACTTTTGCAGAGAGAATAATTCATGTAATTTAATAACTTGGTAAAACTACAAATGAAGAATAATGTCAATTGTTTGTAAAGCAGGAAATTTGTGTTTTTGAAATAGAAAACTTGTATGCTTATTACAAAATTCTCTACTT
>Ga0157364_1002386_pt1 | contig 17415 bp, 5 predicted proteins | sample AttsexASBM2_FD_111476 | JGI IMG/M metagenome (GOLD analysis project Ga0157364, IMG submission 111476) | Fungus gardens microbial communities from leaf cutter ant in Ribeirão Preto, State of São Paulo, Brazil - Atta sexdens ASBM2 | ecosystem: Host-associated > Fungi > Mycelium > Unclassified ... | reverse complement strand
ACACACACATATATATACACGATACATTAATATCATGTGAAAAAAAAACGAACAGCAACACTTCCCTTTTATCTTTTTCCCTTTAATTTTTCTTGTCTTACTCTTCCTTTTTTTTTTGCATTTTCTTTATTTTTTCCCGCTCAGATTTTTTTCTGCATCAAAACATTTTAGCGCTGTAGAAAAAGATACGCATTCAAAGCTAATGCTCGTTTTTTTTTCTTCTACAAATGAAAAGAAAGCTGTCTAACAAATGGAACGTTGATCTTTTTCTCCCACTTGAGTAATTCAGTATACGCGACAATTTTTATCAATTACGCGTGCGTTCATCACGTAAATCAGAAGATAAGATCGATACGTGTTTACGAATAGAAGAAATACGGTCACCAAAATTTACTAGTTACTCAGGTGCAGATAACGCGGGCGATAATAAAGGATTAATACCAGTGAATATGCAGTGTAGCGCGAAGAAAGTTGGAAGAATTAAATTTCACATATCGCCGCTTGTAAGCGCTATTTATCTAAAACTTCAATTTGCATGTAAATAAAGTTTTAATAGCACGCACTTTGCTCGCGCCGTTGTGCGACAGAAATTATCATTTTTCGTTTATCTTTCCAAGTTAACGAGCAGACATGCATATAAGCTCATAATAAATATTTCATTCATAAATATTAAACAATTAGATCCGTAACAATGATATTTACGGTCGAGGGAAGGAGATGCAGCTTTTTTTTCGCGACGATAATAACAATTAGGACGAGCGTACGTTTTCCAAATTTCATATACACTTCATTCAGTCCGGGCATCCTCGATCATCCGTACGAACTTTATCATTCGGTCCCGCCGACGCGGCACGATGAATAATTGCCCGATACGTGTTTTTAATTTCGGCATAATTATTATGTCTGGCGCGCAGAAAAAAAATGTGTTCGATGGCCGATATACATATAACGCGTGCCATGTCGGCATTGTACGATACACTATGCCATGAGCCATAGGGGCGGAATAATTTTACGAGAAGCGCAGCGCAGCGCGATGAATTAATGAACCCGTTGATCGAAAAAAAAAAAAATGAAGGTAAAAAGATCTCCCCTTCCCCCCTCCGCCTCTCCTCCACCCTCTCAACACTGCCCTTCCCCCCTCCCTCTCCTCCCCCCGTCTACTTCGGGGCATTATTAAATGTTTCGCGGGGATAATGCCCGGAAAATGAGTGGTAATATTATATTAATTTATTAAAAGTGCTTTTAATTATTCCATACCCGTTATAGCTATACTCTGACCGCGTGGGAGGGGGGGGCGAGGGGGGGGCGAGCGAGAATTCGCGTTCGTTCCAAAAAGCTGCGCCACCGCCACTGCCACCGCCGCTGCTGCGCTGCACGCTGCAATTAAAGTCGAATGTAAACTGATAGGACGCCGCTGTTACACGAAACTCCACGGTAATGATTACGGGAGCCGTCGTAATTTATTACTGCATGCGCGCTCGTTACTGCCATTGTGTAATACAGTGATACGCGGGATATAATTGCAACGCTAATAAGGCCGTATCCGCCGTATAACTGAGTCGGTATTTTTTTTTTTTTGCGTGTGGAGAGAAAAAAAAGCGCGAGTAATCGCGAGTTACCGCGATCGACGACGACGACGATAACGAGACGTACAACTCGCGTTAGATTCTTCCGCCGAGACGAATTCGCTGAGCGCTCGCGACAGCGGCATCAATATCGTATAATTGCCACTCTCATCACATCATCGATTCTATGTTCTTTTTTAATGCAACATACAGGCTGCGAGCGTAGACGATTGACCGATTGCGATGTTCATTCATTAGTGACAGCGTAATGTCTTTTATTGAACACGACTCGATTAACTAATAACTGTAATCTAACTCCGCCTAATGATTAATTCAGTCGTTTGGGACACGAAACGTTACTCATACCATTTCATTGACCAGCTCGTACACTGATATCATTACGCAAATTGGTTTCCAACTATCCATTCCCCACCACTATTCATTAAACAGTTCGCATAATAATAAGACAATAAATATCTCCCTCAAAACGCGCCACTCTATTCTATCTCAATTATTGTGGAATTTTCGACGAGATAATTCATATTTTAGTTGCATTACCTAGTTCCCGAGTCTCCCGTATCACTGTCATCTAAGCTCAGTCGAGCAGTCAGTCGAGCAATGTCAACAAGAGTGGACTCGGTGTTTGATATCAGCGTCGATCTCGATCGAGCGATCACGGAATTCACGTCGTAAGCGACGTAAATTCCGTCGAGATATTATCCGTCTTGATGATTTACCTCGAATTGCCGTTTGCGCGGGTACCAATTAACGAAAGTCATCCCGAGGAGCAGGTTCACAAGCGGCAGCCAATTAGGAACGACAGAGATCGCGGCGGTATTACAGGCAACGAAATCGTTGCGTTTCTCGTCGGACACGCGCTTTTCCGCGTTGTTGCATATCCATCGTCCTCATCGTCGTCGTCGTCGTCGTCGTCGTTGTCATCATCGTCGTCGTCGTCGTCGTCGTCGTCGTCGTCGTCGTCGTCGTTATGGTTTCCTCTTAAGCAAACCGGTGCTTTAATGCCGTATTCGTTTTAATTACCGAGCGTTGCAGCAACCGAAAAATAAGCAGATTCTCTCCTACCTGTCGACGCGCAAGCTCTTTATTATTCTCGGATATCATTTCTCGCTTCGACCTTTTCCCGCCGGAAGAAACATCTCTCTCGATTTCCCGGATCTCGCAAGAAACCCTTGCAACGTTATTCGCACGAATAGCGTTATACGGGTCAAGTAGTTTAATTATTATTAATCCGGGTTGTTCCTTCCTCGGATGTAGGTTTTGTCGTTCGCGTAAATGTTCGCGTAAAGCCCCTCAATTAGAATGAATAATTGATCGTACTTAAAAAAAAGAAAAAAATCGTATTAAACCCCGGCTTCAAGGATGCGATGTTGGGACGAAAAAAGATCGGATTTAGATTTGTAAAAAATTAAAGTAACGTTAAGTGGTTCTCGTTAGATAAGTAATTAGATAAGTAATTCTGTAGCGGAGAGCGCTCGAAAATGGTCTCCAAAGATGTCAACGGTGTTCTTTTAAAGCTTTGCGAATCGCGAGGAGTGAGTATTTTATCGCAATTAAATGTTCTTCCGCGTATTAAAGACGAAAAGAATGCGACGGAAATGTTTCCATGTCTCGTTTATATGTGCTTTTGAAAGAAGGATACCCCAGGGAAAAATCCGTGAATGTTGGAGTACTAGAACTAACCGTTCTCAATGGTCCATTTAGATTGCGGCCGTAATGCTTTTTTTTTTTGTATACGACGAAATACAGTAGAACTATTATGAAAGTAAAATAAATTTTCTAGCAGAGAATATTCAGGCCAAAGGGAAAGTGCGCGCTGAATTAGCTGAAAAGTTTGCACATAAATAACACAATCCGAAGTTTTTATGAAGGGAGACCTTTATTTCGTATCTTACTTTTATTTCACGTTAAATGCACTTTTCTAGTTTCAAACATCTATTTTCCGATGTAATTGCAGTGTCAATCGGAACATCGTAAGATAATCACGGCGTTTCTTCTTTATTAAATTAGCGTTAAAAGGTATTTCAAAGAACAATCTGTAATTCAAGGAAATTGTCATTCAAGAAGATGCAAATAATTAGTATGATTTTTGCTCCAGTTAATGAAGGAGCACCGAGATTCTGTAACTTTTAACGACAGTGTCGGTACCATTATATTAGCATTGTGCAGCTTTTTTTAGCATGCATAATATCTGCTCAACAATAATATAACGATACTGATACTGTCGTTAAGAATTATAAAATTCCAGTGAGGATCGCGAGAAAAAAAAACGTATTAAAGCTCTTTAAAAACGTTTTATATTACGTTCACGTATCAAGTACGTTGGTATAACGTTAAATCTCCAATCGATTTGTATCGAAACAGGAAAAACTTGCGTTTAACATTTAAAATTCTGAGAAAAATTACAAGGTTACTCGCGTTCTCCTCCGCTATTTCGTAATCGATTACGGAAATAGCGTCTAGCAATAAAAAAAAGTCTGCGTGGAATATTAGTTAATATATATATATATATATATATATATATATATATATATATAAAATTTGATTGAATATTACAAATTCTACATTCTTAATAATCCTAATATTAATTGAACAAAACGAAATCAATTCTCACAGTATGATCTCTCCATATTTTTCTTTTCCGATATACAATGCTATCAATGTTTCTATTCTGCTATATGAATAAGTTTAAGTATGGTCAATATCTGATTCTCCTGGTAAAGCGAAAAAGTTAGTAGATACGTTTTCTTTCTGCGTTGCCAAAGTCAATCGAATAACTCGTGAGGAGGGACGATTTCGTCACATTCGACGATTTCGTCGAGTTCCTCCGGCTCGGGGAAGGATCGATAGTTCACCGTCCTTGTACTACGGCATCCTTGGTAACGGCCGGATCGAGCGCGTCGTTCTCCATGGTGGAGGGAACGGTTTTCAACCGGCGAAGAACACTTCAGGAACGAACGGTAAGCTTACTGTTTACGTACGTTCTATCGCCGTCGTAGACGTTGCGGCGCACGTTGCCTTTACATCTCTTGTTCGGACGGGAAGGTCGAAAGAGCGAATACCATCGAGCGAGGCGAGTCGACAGCCACCGAAACTCGCCGAATGCCAGGGCATTACGTCAGTATGCGAGACTCATCCACACATACATACACAAAAACACACACATACACACACAGCTGACACGTACAGCTGTGCTGCAAGGCTGTGCAAGTGTAAAGCCGAATTTACACACGGTTGAGCCTTGATCGAATAACGTTCCCCCAAAAATGAAGAACCATGATGTTCTCAAACTAAGGTAGTGGGAAAAACTAGAAGTTCTACGAATCTCTGAAAAGGAGATTTTTCAAAGAGAATAAATTTCAGATATCTAATATCTATTCCATCGTCTCTGTTTGTCAAGAAGAGACAAACGTGTAGTTTTATCTTTAATATTTATGAAAAAGTAACGTTTGAGGAAGGTGAAAGAATATCATGATGCTCTGGGCTCGAGATTGTCTAGTTTTTTTTTTTTTTTTTTTCACGAAGAGAATGAGAAATCGTGTAAATCAGGCTTGAGTACACTCGCGCGCGCAATATGCTAACATGTACGTCTGCAAGTTGTCGAAAGAGAAGGGGGAAAAAAAAGGAACGCGTACGAGGAGAGAGAAGTGGCGTACATATAACCGCGAAGAAAACCCGTAGGTAATTGTGCGGGCAGAAACGCTGACGCAGATAAGGGAAACCCTTACGACCGCCTCCGGTACGGCTATTTATGAGCGGTGTTGCTAGTGAGATGGAAGAACGGAAAGGAAAAGAGGATTCGTAGCGATGGGAGCTCCGTGGTGGCAACGGAGATCCGAAAATTTCTCCCCGAGAGAAGAATTTCCTCCCTTTTTCGCGCTGGGCGATCCCTGTGCTTCCGGTCTACGGTACCGAGAAATCGGGTGGGAGATGTGGTTAGCTAGTAAACGCAGGATTCTCCGACTCGCAGTTGCAATGTTGCTAATCGCAAACGAAGGATTCTGGAAAGGCGATGTAACACCCCGAACAACACGCGAATATCTCGAAGGTTAATCTTTCCAGTGCTATTTTTTGATTATTTCTAGAATACCTACAGCGGAAATATGTGCTTCTTGACTTATAATTAAGATAACGAAAAAAATTGAGGACCTTATCTTATATATTATTATATGTAATCGTACACTATACTTATTGTGGCAGATAAGAGCGAATATGATAAGACTTTCGTCTAAATTGTATGGAAAAAACAAAATTTTTGCTGAAGTATTTTGAAAATTTATTTAGATAGATTTGAAAATAATTTTTACTACCACAATTATTATGTAGGATCTTAAACTGCTTGCTAGAATATCAAAAAACTCTTTATCATCAGCGTTCAAGCGTTACTGCATAAAATTATTTTGATAATTGAACAAAAAATGATTTCCATTGTATCTAATTATATAAATTTTTAGATTCTATAGTAAAACTGTTCTTTCTGTGTGTATTGTTAATTATAAATTATTGTCAATAAATCATTTTTTATTCTATTTATTTATTATATATTAATAAAATGTCAGGTTAAATATCGTAACGGTAGATATCTCTGGTTGGAACTTTGTGGAAACTAATTAGCTGGAATTTTCCAGTAATCCGTATCTAGTAATCATCGCGTTTCAGAGAGTTTGACGAAAGTTAAGTTTATGCATCGCACTCTTAATTTACGCACGCGTAAATAGTGATTAAGTTGAAATGAATTGTTTGGTTCATTACGTAAACTCTGAATAATTAATGCTAGTTTCTCAAACGTGAATACGCGTTTCGAGGTCTACGTCGACTTCTGAACGATGTTGCAATGTGCCGATCCCCGGGATAATTTCGCACGCGCGATCGTGAAGTCTCCGGCCGAAGAAATCCGTGCCGGAGAAGTAGGCTTGACTTGAGCAACGATTGTTCCGCATCGATCGCGATGCGGGATTCGAGCAATATCTCCTGCGATTTTGGATCGCCGGCGCCGCCGTCGCGCTAATGAACGACGTTAATGGAAATTACGTAAACTCGCGCGAGAAAGAGGAGAGCTCCAACACTCATGCTGCATTAAGTAATCAAGAAACTGGAAACCTGTTTCGTTATATCTGGCCTTCTCGTAAAGCGATCGAGGTATAATTACTCCGGTCTTTTTGCCTATATGATTCTGCGCGTCTTATGTATTTATTCGTTACACTCAGTCGCGATTACAACTTTTGCAGCGTCACGCGAGCTATGATCACCGTCGGTCCTTGCAGCTAATCACGATGCGTCTCGATAGGAAAGAAAGAAAAAAAAAATCCTAGATCAAATCATCACGCGCTCCTCGTCGTATATATTATTATATTAATTCAATCGTGCGCGTAGCTCCGTGGGGATCTTAATCTGATTTAACTGCCGCCGCCCCGTCGTCGCTGACGGGAGACCGCGCTCGCATTAAACTTAATTATACTCGAGACACGCCAGAAATCACCAACTTCGCGACACACTTAAAGCGTAATAAGGCAGCATTCCAAAATTAGCCGCGCGAGATTAATAGCAACGTTGTCGTCTTCGTTGTCACTGTCGTATTTGTAGTGATTCCTTTTTGTAGTTACATATCTCTTTCTCACAACGAGAGGCCTAACGATTTCGCTTCCTCCGCCCAGGGAAAAAGGACGCAACAATGTTGGCCGCGAGTTCCGATTTCGTAACGTACGACCTACATCACACGCCGGCAACGCCCGCAACCGAAATCGCGCGGCAAGTCGTGCGCTTCAGCAAAATAATGGCTACGTTTCAGAAAAGAAAATTGAGCAGTGAGCGCTCACTTTTTTCTTTAATTTGATTGGTTCTTACATTAAGATCCAGCAAAAAACTAGAGGCAAGAACCAATCATATTGGGCGCATTTAGTGAACTCAATGATTGAGCACTCGCTATTATTGATGAATTCTTCTAGATCTAAAGATCTGATTGGATGACCTAGAAATATACACGAATAACATTAAGCGCTCAACTATTGAGTCCGCTAGTCAATCTTCTAATATGATTAAAAAAATCTCATCGGAAAAATCGATTCCGTCATTTTTCATCAAGTCAATCGAAAATAGGACAAGATTGTTCCTTCTAGGAACATTAAGTTTCCTCTTCTGAACGCAGCCATTTATTTGGCGCGCGATTTCGCCAGGTCCACAGCTTGTTCGCTTTGGTCCCAGTATCTTACACAGTTGCATCTTCGTATATATATTCTTGAGGGAAATCTGAATGACAACGCGTAGTACACACGTAAAGCTCTCACTACGGCTGTTACATTTTCCATAGTTTTCCCTGTTGTGCCAATTTTACGATTGGCCTGGCGTGGGTAGCGCAGTGAATGCTATTTCGGAGCTCCCTGCTCTTCCTCTTTTTCTTTTGTCTTCTTTTTGTCTCGCAGTTCTTCCCATGCGCAACGTAAATTCTCCTTACGGATATTACCGCGAAGGTGCCGAGAAGACAGCAGTTTCCGTTGGAGTGACGACGTTCTCGGCACGCCGAGAATTGAAACCGGGGTAATTCCGGCGGGTTCAATTTTCGATATAGGAAAACGTATCTGCGCCGATCATTGCATTTTCATTGTTACGATTTAATGCGGAGATTATTCTCGCGTATCTGTATCTCATAAACTTTAGCAAGAATTAATTAAGAGTTAATTGAAGCTACAAAGAGAACAGCAACATAGAACTAGTTATTATTATTTGTGGGAACGATACGATATCATTGAAATGCGCATATATTCACTATTATCGAACCTCATAAATTATATATATAATTACCTCGCTGATGTACAAAACACAGAAAATTGGCCAGGCTTCAGTTTGATATCTCTTAATGATAGTTAAATGATCCTGTGACATTGAAGTCTAGACTATACATGAAATTATAGAGTCCGGTTCGTATTACCGGCAATTCTCTATCGTTATAAACGTATTGATCACTCTAACGACTTATCTTGGCTACAGGGGGCTTTGCTTGCAAATATTGACGCGAAAAACTTCTAATCCGGCAACGCCGGCGCCCCGAGCGCCGGCAACAAGCTGCTACCAGACTGATAAAAATAAATTTGCGCCCGGAATAATCGCGGAGCTCCCTAGAGATTCGGCATGGACGGCCGACCGTGTCTAGGCGCAGTGCGTTCTTGAAGATATTCAATAAGGCATGAATTCTATGTTAGGATAAAGTTGTTCTTTTCATTTTCACGTCCAAAAGACGCCAACGCCGGAGCGCTGTGAAAAAAATATAGAAACGTCAGTTCTATGATATAATATTTTACCACAGAACATTAATAAAACATTAATGACATATACATATGTTACAAGGAATTTTTGAATTTTAATTATTTATTAACATAGTTTGTCTATTATCTAATTATTGTCTGTTATCTATTCGGGCTTATGATATTAAATTACACAGCGTCATTGAAAGGCATAATTACAACAAAAGGAATTTTAATTAAATCAAAATTGCTTCTAGTTTCTCTCTGAAAGTTTCGCATTTATACTAAAATCATTAAAAGGTTAATAATTTAACGTTTGAGGAAATTGCCAAACAATTTAAAACTGGGTGATTATTTATTATTGAAATTATTTTATTTACAATACTTGTTGGGACATTATATACTTATATACAATAAGCTCCAAGTATAACTTAGAGCTCCATGTATTGTCAAGTTTTTCTAGTTTCTTACGAATCGACTTTGAACTAGATTCGATCTTTGCTGCGTGTTCCGCAATGTATGTATGACGTATGTGCGTACGTCGATAATTACCTCCGATGCTAATATTTGTCCAACATCGCTTGCGCTTTGCAAGATCAATTAGCCACCGGGAACTTGGAACCGGTTCTGAACTATCGATTCGAACCAGCTTGAGAATCGAGAGAGTCGACACTCGTCGTTGTTGTCGTCGTCATCGTCGTCTCCTCTAATAGCGATCATTACCGGCCGCGCTGTTATCGATCTCTAAACGCGATGATTATCGGTCTTTTGCAACGTCACGCAAGTCATATTTCGAACAAAATTGAATCGATGATCACGATATTATTAGGCGACATAATTACGGTTATTTCGTGAGCGCTCGTTACTCTTTCTCTTTTCTTTTTCTCTCTTTTTTTCTTGAGTAATTTTGTTTATTACGACATAATATAACTTTTTGCGATACGTATACATGCACATACTTTTGTACTTTCTTATAGTTATTGTTTTTTATAATATATTTATATATTCACATGAATGTATTATAAATCCGTTAAAATGTGTCTGACAAATTCTAAATTTTAAGTAAGTTTGACTTAAAGTTTGATTTAAAGTTTGAATAGTGAAACTATTTCGAGTATTCGTATCACGAATATGTTGTCACATGTGTTTGTTTGTGTCTCATAAACAAATAAAACGTGTCTCATATACAAATAAAATTATCGTAAATCTCTCCTATCAATAAGTTACGGGACAAGTTATGCGCGGTAGTTATTTATCGAGGCGAAGAATGTGCACAATTCCCTTGGTTATTAAACTTTGCCTCATCGATCTGTCGCCGTCCAATAATGCGCGATAAAATCTACTTTTAATCGTGTAGCTTTATACACAGCGCGCAATCGGTATTTTTGTTGCAATTCAGGTGTTAAATTGATCAAGTAAAGTAATCACGTACGATCGGAAGAAGTAATCCGCATAAATAGATATCCATGAAACGCAATGTACACAATTTATGCGATCATCGAGAATGTGTATTGTGTGTGTCGTGTGTGATCCGTTTTACGGATAACTAATTACGTTATAATTCTAGACCAAATGATATGTTCATCAATTTAATCATGTTATAATCTATATCGGGTTGCAGACTGAAAGCGGGCATGCGTAACTGCAGCAGTGGTTTCCAAACTTTGCGTCGCGACCCAGAATTGAGTCGCAAGGAACTTTTAATGAATTCCACTGTAGAAAAATACAGAACGTATCTCTATTCGCATAAAAATTAATCTCGTATTATATATGAAGATATTAATGAGGAGAGGATCTTTTGTCATTCCCCCCCCCTTCTCTCTCTCTCTCTCCTTTTTTCATCGAAATTCTTGCGTCTCTTTGTATTTATAATCGTATTATTAAACATATTGTATCGAAATTAATCCTATAGGTACTCGATTCAGAAAATTTGAACAGTCTCACGCTGCATCGTTTCATTAATTTTAATTCCGATTATCGGACAATGTTAATATTTGAAAGATGCAAAACGAAGTAAATAAACGGTGAAATTTTTCGTCCAAAGGGCCATCGCTTCACTCAACCACGTCTCGGATTTTGTATCTGTTCGATAAACAGTGGAAATATTAATTCATTGTGTGCACAATCACATTTGGAGGCTTCTTCTCATTTTTCGAGTGTATTTCTCTGATTTCCCGCGATATGAATTTTATGTTTGGAGAAGCCTCAAAACTCCTGTGTTCCTTTTATAGTTTTGTACAAATCACTGGCAATACGATATCGTATAAATATTTTCGGTAAAGATATATCATATTGTTTGATTGATAAATGCGCACGACATTAACTAAGAGACAAAGTGACAATATTAATCAATCCAGAATTGAAGCGTTTTGAAAATATAAAATCAGGCTCAGTTATTGCGTTTAAGATTTCGTGCATTGAATTGAGGTGTACTGTAGTGAAAACAATTATTACAAAGATATAAGATTGTTTTCAGAAAGAGTTAACTTTTTATAAAAATTTATAAGAGTTTACAAGGATATGAAATATGATTAGATGTTTAAATTCATATATTATTAATATTGCCATATTTTACGCTTAATTAAGATATAAATTATTTCATTGTATAATCAAGATTAAATGTTTAGATTAAAATTTACGATGTTTCCATTTAGTTAGTAAATCTATAATATAGGCAGCACAAGTACGATAATGAATTCGACTGTTGTTACGACCAATCATTTTCAGCGAAGATTGCACACCCTGTTGTATCTCAAATTAATCAACGATTAATCATTTGCTAATTACTCGCGTATAAACACACCTATCAAGCAGTGTAAGCCAGTTGTAGTGGCTAATATACGCTTATTTATTAATCGGTTATATAACATGTATATTCTTAACTTTTAAATCTCTTCTTAAGTATGAGTCAAGCTCGTGTATTTTAAAAGTTGTTGTGCCTGTTTATCCGGAAAGCTACGCGATCGAGTGTGCAATTACAAGTCGCCACTTATAGATCACTGTAGGTTCACGCTTAAAGATTACTTTTATTTAAGACACGTCGTCGCTAACGCGAGAACGTGGATGACGAGAAAACTCTATTACCCCATTAACGTCAGGTTTTATTCTACGTTTCCATCGCGCCGCATCTTTGCCAAGATACGGAATTTCTGACGCGATATATACGTAGCGTGGACGATGTATCGTGTTTTCCGAGCGAGAAGAGACGAGAAGAAAGACAGAGAAAGAAAGATGCTCAACAGAGGGAGGGACGCGTGTTACGAAACCACGACTCGTGAGAATCCGGTGAGGCGAGATGAGGAGAGGAGAAGAGAGGAGAAGAGAGGAAAGAAGAGGAGAAGAGAGGAGAGAAGAGGAGAGGAGAAAGGAGAGGAATAGAGCCCGTTGGACGAGCTCTCTGTACGAGCGGGCGTTCATTTTCTATCTCGCCTCCCATCCCCTGTTCTCCATCTCCTCTCTTCCTCTCTCATTCTATGTTTCTCTATTCCTCTTTCACTTTTTTCGTCCTCCTCTTCATTTCATTCTCTCTCTCTCTCTCTCTCTCATTTGCTCTCGCGTATTCCATCGCCTCTCCTCTTTTCCTTACTCTTTTCGCCTTGCCTCCCCCTTATGCCACCCCCCCCCTCGAACCCCTTCGACTTTCCGTTATCATCTCGGCGCTCGCCTCGGGCTAAAATAAAGAGAGATGCAGCAAAAGGGAGGGAATAACAAAGAAGAGGGAAGAAACATCGAGCGGTGAATGTGCGGAAGAGAAAGAAGGACGTAGAGTGTACGGACGAGAAAAATTGAAAGGAAAGAACGGAGAAGGCGGAGGGAAAAAAGGATTCGACATGGACGAGGAGTTGGCGAGCGTGAAGGAAGGATCGGTAACGCGAGGGGACAAGAAACGAAATGACGAAGAGGAAAAGAGAGAGAGAGAGAGAAGGATAATTCGTGAATTCCGAATTTCGAGTCGCGATTTACGCGGAGTTAAGCCCGACTTTCATAACTCACGCAAACGGGACGCGCGCCACGTTTTTTCCGCGACGCCCGTAAAACGACAGAGACGACAACGACGACGACGACGATGACGACGTATGCGCGACTCTCGACGTGCTGTCACTTTTTTTTAACATTGAGTTATAAATAAAAGCGCGTAGAGTTCGAACGAGAGCCCCGGCGTGGGTGCGCGAGCTAACGCCGAGATATTTTTGGGATCTGTGTTGCAGTCGTTGCAAGTATGAGAGAAAGAGAGAGGGGAGGGGGAGAGAGAGAGAAGCTCAGCTTGCCATGATCTCTCTCTCTCTCTCTCGCATTTCCACGATTTTCCGCTGATCACAATGATACTCGAGAACGACTATCGAAATGTTACAGATTAACTCATTCCCTATTACACCTACTCGAGTCTGTATAAAATTTTGCTCAGCGTTACGAACCAGAATATAATTAGAATTATACATTTATATCATTCCTTATTTTATTTCTTCTCGCTAATCAATTACTCTCTATATTCTTGGAATAAAATCTCATTTTAAGAGTAAAAATTGAGTCAATCTTGAACACGAGTGGCTCTATTTTCAATCCTTAAGATAATTCATCCTACAAGTTTTAGAGGGTTATACAATCAATATAGTTTAATCATCGATTGTAAAATTTCAAATTAACAGATTAAGTTAAGTATATATACAAAAGTTACCTGTCTCTTATTAGATATTATTCATTAATATTATTTCTCGTCGCACATTTTCCCTCTCGCACATTTTACTCTGTTTCTATTCTGCAGAAATGTCGGCAACATGAGAGTTACTTTGCGAAATTGAACAATGGCAAAGAACTCGTCACTATTAACGCATGAACCATCGGGTCGCGTTTGGGCCGCAGGTTGGGAAAACTTGCCCATCGGCCGTTCGCGCGTATACGCGTGTTAAATGACGTGTGGAGGGCCCTTTTGCACGAAGCGGGCCAGTCGATGATATACGAGGGCAATTCCGTAATTGCACATCGGTCGAATTCGTGGTCGACGCGAGCGATCGTAAAACACGATCGGACGATACGCAGAGCGCGGTGCTCGGCTGCGTTAAGTTGACGCAACAATTGCGGGTTACGGTCACGTTCGACGGGAATAATAATGCTTCGAGATAAATACTTCGGTGCGCGAGAGTCCTCCCCCACTTCCCTCGAACCCCCATTCGAACAATTAAAATCGCGAGCGCGCATAGCGTGAAAGAATAATTGCTATGATTTGTCGAAACCTTAATATAGCGCTTTTAATATTTTCCAGTAATATTGCAACGTTACTATCCGGCTTCTAATAATTCACGTTTGGTAGCGAATTGTCTGGAATTAGTACAAATCTCAGCATCGCTTTGATTGCGAATCGATACAGAAAGGACCTTTCATTATCACAAGCTGCTTAGTACCTACGTAACATGTCGAGAATCTCGCATAATATGTCACATGCATATAAGATATTTCGAGGAAATAGATGAAAATAATAATATATATGTATATATATATATATATTCTTATCACTCGCTTAAAAATGCCTCGAATATATTTAATAATTCTCTTTTATTTTTTGTATATTTATAGCGTTTTCTCTTGGCTATACCATGGCTTCTATTGGCTATACATGGATACTAATCGCATATTAAAGCCATTGTACACTTACTTAATTTGAGTGTAGAAATGAAAGCAAATGTTTCGCATTGTAAAATATATATATTTTTACTTAACAGTACAATAAAATGTTGAGAATTTTGCGATTTAAATTGTTCTTTTACTTAAATTATAAAACATCTCTTTACGTTATGTACGATTATGGATTTGACATGCACTTGGTGTGCACTAGTGCAGCCAAGAGAAAATGTTATTAGCGTCGATCGCATTAGTCATCAGAGGAAATATTTTTTTTTTTTATTCGACAATAACGTTATAATCTGAAAAAACGAAACTACGTAATATTGCAGGATGATATGATTAGGCAAACGCGCATTGAACAATTCAAATTGTGTTGTATAATTCTGTAATTACCGAATAGGTTGTTACGTTTTTCGTCCGTGGGACGATTAACGATAATATGATCCTAACTGCTGCAACACGTCATTTACGAAGCGGATAAAAACGCTTTTATGTCAATGTATGCGAATCGCTAACGAGCGTGGGCAAGAACTCGTCGATTCGTTGATTTTTCACGTTCACAACCGAGATCGGTCAGGATTGGTCCAGTCGATGTTGTAATACCGCGAAAAAAGTGAAGAGCGCGAAATTATGCATCGGTGACCCATTTTGGCGAGGCGACGGAATATGGAAGATCACGGGGACATTATTTCGACGAATAATGGTGGAATAACGGATAACGAATTTTCGTTCTATTTTCACGATCAAACTTATGTCACAGCGAGTTTGGATAATGAAGATGGAACGTCATAATCTTATTTCATTTTCTCGTATTATAAATCTCGGTCCCTCGGTTTTATGAAAATGAATATCACCATCGCATAAATACGATCGCACTTATCAAATTACCGGAGCTGTAACTGCAAAGTTTGCACCTGTCAAATAATGGCACCACGTGTGACACATGATATTAGGAAATTAAGAAAAATTTCTCTCGCGCGTCATATTTTCATCTCGCGGCAAATAATTCACCATCGATTACTCGTAAAGATAATATAATCGACTAGATAATCAAATTAGAACGGAATTATTATATGAGAGAGGGAAAAAAAATCCTTATACACAAAGCATACAAATATAAGCATTCAAATAGAGGACAAACGAGAGCTTATATATTGCATGAGCTTTCGAGCAGCATCTTTGAAATTTAATTCCGATATATATTCGCGAAGCGAATAATTCAATAGCAATTTTGAATCTTCTCCTGTGATCGAATGGCTGTCAAATATTTAACTTGTTAGACCTCGAGCGTTAACATCTGGAATAAAATTCGCTTATATTTTCGAGAGAAAATAATTTTCTGTACTCGCGCTGAAATATCTCAGATAACTTAAAAGAAGTGGAAAGAGGCTAGATAGGGGATATGTAACGGGATGCGTGTCACCTGTCGCTTTCTGCGAGATACGCTAAACGCCGTCGTTGCCGGTATGGTTCTTACCTGAAGCTTCATCGAAAACGATTCGCACGAATACCTGAAACTCGTAGGTTATTCATGTATTCCAAACTTACGGAATATATGAATAACTACGGCGGGATGTCGAGACGGCGGAGGGAAGGGGAGGCGGGACCAGAACGGAGAAGAGAACGGAGAGACAGGAAAACGCTGAACGAGAGAGAAAGCGCAAAGAGCTCGATCTTATTGATAAGGTCGATTTATCGGCGACACGTGGCCGCGTTTACGTTCACCTCGTCTCGTTTTTCCGTTCGCGTCCTCTAACCGCGATCCTCGATCCCCAGGAACCATTCGTTTTCTCCACGACCCGACATTATCCGCGACGTAAACGCCCGTGTATACCACGTGCTTCCGTTTACGTGTCCCGTCGTTTTTCCTTCTTCGTTTTTTCCTATCTCCTTCCTTCAATTTTTGTTTTTCCTTTCCTGTGGAAAAATGCAGATGGAACGTAGACAGGATTCTATTTATTACTCACTACTTATGAAAGGCACACGTAAAGAATGATTAAAATACCTAAAAATATTGATAGATACACAGTTATTATCAGAGTTATATTTATCAAATTATGTAAGATACTCGAGTAACGTTGCAGAAAATTTTGCTATTTTATCAATTTGAGTATTCTATGTACAAATTTATTATTATTATTTTAATATCCAACAAAATTATTTTCAAATCTGTATTTAGTTACATTTTTAGGTATTTAAATAAAACGGTTCTTTCCACGTATTTATGACTCTCCGAATTGATCGGTGTAACGTAATTAAAAAATTAAAAAAGAGTTAATGCTTTTTCCGAATCAAATTATAATTGACACATACACACAATTTTTAAAAGAACGTAATTTAATTAAAATGTTATCACACATTCTTGAAAATTTTTTGGTATATAACGTGAGCCTGTGTAATCGTGTGTAATATTATGTAACTCAGTTGACATCATTTTAATATACGAAGAAATAATATTTTTCTTTAAATAGATGTTATTACATAAATTATCACAAAGATCTCCATTCTGATCGTTCAGCTTCTGAATTCTGTTTTGAATCGCATGCACGTTTTTCTTACAATGAGTTTAACTTTTCTCGAGTTTTCCCGCGAAGCTTTATGTTCCACGGGCATTCTTTACGAAGCAATCGCCGTTCGATATTCTGTGTTGTCGCCGCCAGTCTCGTGTGCTATTGTTGCGCGTTTGCTTTTGTCTTGCCAAGGAAATACCACGCGATCGCCGCGTACATCGCCAATTACATATCGATCGAATTCTCCAGAACCGACAATTTCGTTCCGCTACCTACATTACGGCAACTCAAATATGTCAGCTAGAACGTAAAACCGTTGACAGTCGAGTTACTTGACGTGTTCTGCTCTGTTTTCGCAGTCGGATTTGCAATAACACGCTATCCTGCATCACGGTATTTATCGTAACGACATATCGACGTGTATCGCGAAGAAATTTATATTTTGTCATTTCCTCATTAAATATT
>Ga0157364_1002385_pt1 | contig 17416 bp, 6 predicted proteins | sample AttsexASBM2_FD_111476 | JGI IMG/M metagenome (GOLD analysis project Ga0157364, IMG submission 111476) | Fungus gardens microbial communities from leaf cutter ant in Ribeirão Preto, State of São Paulo, Brazil - Atta sexdens ASBM2 | ecosystem: Host-associated > Fungi > Mycelium > Unclassified ... | reverse complement strand
GTTGGTCGTGCGAATATCGATATTTATCGTCAATGCAATCGTGGTGTCGATAAAATTTACGATGACTTTCAGAGTATCTGTGAATTTACGAAAGAGTTTTGAGTCGCACAAAGAGGATTTTTTGGGATCAACTTTCACCACGGAAAAAAGTCTCTAAAGTTAGCTCAACTGTAACAGATGTAAAAAATATATACAAAGACCTCCAATTTATCGAAAATTTCAAAGAAAAACAAAGGAAAACTTGTCAAACTATTTATTTTATCTTTACAAATCGGTGAACCTCACATCACTCAAAGTTTATCTTTCTTCAGAATTCTTGAAGGATTCTTTTGGAACCAGAATTTGATATTCGAAATTTCGTCCTAGGAACGAACCCCGCTGATCCTTTTAAACTTTTTGAAATGAACAAATACAAAGATGTATATGGGAACAAAACGAAGAGTATCTTTATTGGTATTCATTATTTAACAATGCTCATCCGTTCAATATTTATTTGTTCATTTTTTGCAATGTTCAATTTCATGAAATGATTAACGATTATAATTTAACCTAATTCTCTAATATTTAATTTTTTTTAATTTTAATTTTATTTTATTTTTATTGATTGATTTATAACAATGTAAATTTATAGCACGATGGAAATGCGACGTGTAATTGGAAAATATGGAAAACGTGCATCACTATACATATTTCAAAACGATTTTACATACTTATACAATTTTTTTAAATTACAATGACGTATTGTAGTTATATGATGTACTTATTTCGATGAACTTTAAAGGATACGTAAATATTATTATATAAAGATACATATTTATACAAATAAATTATTATTATTATATTTTGAAGAATATTTAATCTTGAATACTTACTGTCATATTATCATGAAACAGTTAATGTCATCTCTACGTATATCAATGAAAGATACGTAATTATATGCGTGCAATGCTCGCAGTTAAATGAAAAAGCCGCCAATGCTCGTAAAAGTGTTTAATGGCTACAATGTTTCTATCTTGGTGATTTCTAACCGGTGGTGATTGGAAAGTCGAACGCGTGACGAAACTTAATGATAATTCATCTATCTGTCATGCGAATTTGGACTTTTTAAAAACAGAATTTTAGAAAGCAAAGTCACTCTTTTAGACTTTTTTGAAATTCCTGTTTTTTCGACAGTTTAAGATTTAAAATACAAAAATTGTCGATCGTTAAAATAATGAACAGTTAATAATTGTCAAGTTATTCTTCATTACCGAAAAAAACAATTTATGTAAACAACGCGTTTTATCAGAATAATACAATATACGAGATTGAATGGAGATTCTTTTCGCTTTCTGCGCAAATACTACCAGAGCCTTTAATTTTATGTTCCTAGCGAATAAAGAAGGTGTCAGCTTTCATTTGTCATCGCTCTTTTGTCGTCCCGCCATTAGCGGATATTTTTGCCGCTTATTCGTTTGCGAACTGTGCTACGCGGATTTTTTTTCCATCCCCAGTAATTGATTCGCCTCATTTCAAACGTCACTTCTCGCAACTGCCGTGCAATATAACCGATCCCTTAAACCCGTGAAAAAGAAACTTAGGTTGTTTGTCTCCTTCCCAGCTACCTCGAAACTGTTTTCTCATGAGTGTCAGCCTCGTGAAATATTCTCCTTTCTATGAAATAATCTACTTGTCTTGACAATATTTTTTTATATTTTATGAAATAATGCTGAAATGAGTCACTCTCATGAGTACATGAGAATCTCTTGAAAAATTGATCTATACGAAGAACTTATTTGTTTTTAATAAAAATTTGTTGCGTAACGAAATAAATTTTGTGTATCATGATGTATTTAGGATGAATTCCTGTGAGCACAAGTGAGTACGTTTACGCAAGGTAAATTTCACCGCGCATTACTATGTTACGTTACGAACATTTACTTTGATTTCTAGCAAAAGCTCTCTTTCTACATGGTAATCTTTATATAACGAACTGGTGCAAAATTTTCATTAATTTATGCTCGACACGCATATACAAGGTGATTCCGCGATATTTTCAAGCGTTTTCTGGTCTTGCAATCGTACCTACTACTCATCACTTTCAATTATGTAATGTTTTTATTATATCACTTTTTTCGCTAATGTAATACGAGCTACATAGTTGGAAAATATGTGTTAAATTTCACATATTTCAAAACAGTTCACTCAGATTTCTATGTTAATTTAATACGCGATGAATATGTTAAAAGTAATACAAATATTATGTAAAAAAATTAACATAAAAGTGTAACACTGACATTGTGGAAGCATATTTTTTTAATTACATTAACATTTATATGTATCGAATTAACATGTATTTTATTCGCTTACTTTAGAATTTATGTTTTAAAATGCATTATTTTTATGTTATTTATTCAAAATTGTGTTATTTTGACAGTAAAAAAATGTTGAATATCAATTTAACATGATAATATTTAAACAACATTTTTTTTAAATTACGTTATGTTAAATTAACACTCGGATATGTTAAAAATTCAACGAGGACTTGAATGGACTGATTTAAACACAAACAGGTACAAATGGTTTTTACTATGCATGATAATTTTATATGATTAACAAATGATATGTAGAGAGAATGTAGATTCGAGTTACACTTATGGTTGAATTACGACGCGGTGTATGGACATATAGAATAAGAAAGCACACAAACGTCGTTAATGGACACCCAATGAAAGAAAAGCAAAACCGCGATCTCCACACAAATGGGGAAAACCACTGCGTGTAGAAAATTTTCTCACGGATGTAAAACATTCTCTCCCTCGCAACGACCGGCATACTTTTCCTCATTATCTCTTATATCCTCACTTGGCGTCCACATCCCCGAGATTTTCACGCTTATTGTTTCTTTTTTCAACATGCACACGTGTTATAGATAAATGATTCACATTTCCAATTACTCACATTGTAGAACATTTTTTTAAATTTTTTACAGTTAATTTTCTCTAATACTTATTTAATCTTATCTTATACTTATTTAATCTAATCTTACTTATTTATTCTTGATGTGAACTCCAACGAAAGAGAGAATGAATAATACTATTTAGAATAATTGAATAAAATTTTTCTATTTCGTGCGTGTCAAACTAAGAAAATTGAAATGCTATACGAGATATTCCTCGCGCAAAAGTCAATTAATTTGATCTCGGAATAATTAACAAGATAAATAGTACTTTGCAATAAAATATATTTTTACACAATATGCTATATTATTTATTAAGAAAATTATTAATTTAGATATTAATTTAAAAATTAAAAATTAATTTTTAAATGTATCTATCAGAATTCACAATAACAAAATAAAAAAATAAAAAAGTTGGATTTTTACACCGGTAATATATATTAGATTTTAAAGATATAATTTTTTTTATCTTTTTATTATATAGATTCTGATAGATAAATTTAAATCTGTAAAAAAAAAGGATAAAGTACAATCCAATTTTTGTAGTAGTGAAAACTCGTTATTGAAGCTTTCACAAGTATGTAAGAATGTTTTTTATATTTTTTTATATTTTTATGCAGTACAGAACAATATAAGAATCTGCATTAAAATTCAAAGATCCAGGTTGCAATTGCAAGGATGAAAATGTCCAATGGAGAGTTAAGGGCAAAATGTACAAGACAAATGATAGTCAAGTGCAGTTAGTAAAGTGCAAAATGAGTCTATTCTTATTTAGGAAATATAATAAATTCAATTTTATGAATTTATTTGGTATATGAATTTATTTTATGAATACATTATTTTATTTTATGAATATATTATTTTATCTTATGAATTTATGTATATTTTCTAAATAAGAATAGACTCATTTTGCATCCTACTAAATACATCTCATTTATTATACACTTTACATTTAATTTCTATATTTTTTCATTTTCCTTTGAACAATTGCAGCTTTTGAAGTACACTTTATACATTTTGTGAAAGAGAGTAATAATAATATTTAGAAAAGTTCTATTTCGGACAATAATATATCATATGAATTTGACTGCATCGAATGCATCGAACTAAAATAGCTTCTAGGAAACAATATACGATAAGAAGCATCACGTTTTACCGTTATAATGTTTTATAATGTTTTATTGATTCGTCGCAAACTACTGTGTATCATAGGTTATGGTATGAAACCTGTATTCGTCTGTAATTGGTTACGGTTTTACGTCCGATTGTCTCACAGCTGCCGCTTTCGGCTTTGCATTATTTATCGCGAGGCGTCGCGCAAAATGTGCTTGCAGCATATATTCATCGATAAAGAGCAATAATGTCGTCTCTATCAGTTTATCGCAATGCAATATCGAAAATCGTTTTTTTTTACAGAAAAAAAAATTTTACTACGATGGCCATACATTTTTTATTGTAAAGAACGAATAGTCTTTTATTTCAGGCAGCTGTTCTTTAGATTTATTTATTTTTTTCTCAAAACTCAATTTTATCTCTTATTTTAATAATATTGCGGGAAATTCTACTCTAATTAGCATTATAATGTATTAATAAGCAAATTTTCCAAAAACAACCAATAACAAATTTAGTTTTTATGCAAAGGCAATATTATAATAATAGTTCAAGCAGAACAATAGACACAATAATATTAGAATATCAAAATGAATCATGATTGATTAAGAAGTGACTTTTAATAATCATTTTGATGTTCTGATGATTTATGCTTACTTGGAAATTATCTCAGATATATTGTGCAAAAAAATTTCAGAAATTAATGCACAGACTTCTGATAGTCGGAAACTAGTTTGGTAATGTTTAGGAATAAAGTTCTAAAATTTCAGATTTATTATTTTTTTCTCTTGGCTCAATTTTTCATTTTTCTTGTTAACTTATAGTTAGATTAGGTTTAACATCTATGATTCATCTATGATGATGTCCTGGATGACGTCTATTGGTGAAATATCATTAAGCTTAACCACAAGTTAATCAGAAAAAAAAACTGAGTTTTAAATTTTATTGTGATAAAACCATCAGTTTAGTGATTGATTATAATTAGAAAAAATGATTTTCATATGTAAAATTAAGTCTAAACTGGATGATTGAAAACCGGGCCTAGGAAAATATGATGGTCACTGTATGCGTGCACCTAAGAAAGCCCTGTTCTCACTATAAAAGAAAGAGGCGTGTTTTCTAATTTCATTGCAAATCTTCCAACTTATCTAACGCACATTTCTCTCTCTAACATTAAGCCAATGAACGTACAGTATCGAAATAAGCGATAGCACCGAAATTTTCGGATCAAGATCAAGGTTATCGTCTCGAAAGTGTCGGCGAATCCGCCGTTCGTGCGGCAATCGATCGGTGCGGAGCATCAGCGACTTCTTTCTATCTGGCCACCCGTTATGACGCCAACGGGCGCCGCGTCGCGCCGGGTTGATGCCGCGAGGGTGTTGCGCGCCAGCCGGGAGGGCAAGCCGGAACGGCGGAAGGGAAAGGGGAGGCATACCACCGGCGATGGCGGTGGCGGCGGCGGCGTCAGCGTCGGCGTCGGCGATGGTAGTGGTGGTGGTGGTTGTTCCAAAGCCTCCCCTCTCTACCATGTACCACAGCGTCTCGACGCCGTTCAACTCGGACTCCACCGTTAGAGCGTCGTTTCAGTTACCAACAGACTGCGCGATCGTTCGCATCGCCGACGTGAAGTAAGAGGGGGAGTGCGAGAGAGAACGCGAGAGTGAAAGAAAGAGTGAGAGAGAGAGAGAGAGAGAGGAATGCGCGAGTGTGATATGTGCATACGCGCAAAAGGGAGCGAAAGAGAAAGATCAAAATAATACGAGAGAAAAGCGCATCGGGGAAGGAGAAGAGAGGGAGAGAGAGCGGAGACTATGTTACAAGTCGTCTTGGTCGTCGCAGTCATCGTCGTCGTGCCGCTCGGTCTTGCCTGAACAAAGGAAGGTTCTTCTCCCTCGGCTCTCCGCGTCGAGGGTCGTTTCCGATCGACGAACCGTCGGGATCCTACTTCGGGTGTCTTCGGCGCGGCTCGTATGCGTCGGGCGCTCACGAAGCGGTCAGTCACGTAGCAGCGGCCGAGACGTGAGGAACAAAGGACGGCGGCAGGATCTGCGCGCGCGTGAAAGAGGGAGAGAACGGTGCGGGGTAACAAAACCGAGCGTTGTATTATACATATACAGCGATCGTGCGCGTTACTCCCGGCGACATTGTTGACATTTACCGGCTGGTATAAACGCTCGCTCGATCGAAAATCTTCTCGAAATCGAGAAAGAGAGGCAGAGAGAGAGAGAGAGAGAGAGAGAGAGAGAAAGGAGAAATACTCCGCCGAGAGCAGCGCGAGCCGAGTAACACCGGTGCTCCGAAAGACAGACGCGTCGTCGCGAACTCGACTTGTGCATTGTGCGTTGTTTTTTTGCTTTTTTTTATACTTTTCTATCCCGACGATATCGCAATACGACGATCCTGGAGTAGAGAGAGAGAAAGGAAGAAAGAAAGGAGCGGTAGCGTATATACCTGCCTGTCGGACATCCTTCGAAAAGGGACACGATTTGTGAGTGAAAGGGAGAGGGACCGATATATATTCGATCGAGAGTGCAGAAGAGTGAGAGTGGAAGAAAGAGAGAAACGAAATCCCTCTTGGATTTTTTGGCCTGCCTTGCCTGCCTGCCTGCGCGACGAACCGGCGACCTAACCTAACGACAACGACGGTTGAGAAGTGCGCGCGAGAATCGGAGAGAAAGAGAGAATCTCGTCAGTGCCAAGGGTCAAGGAAGAGAGAGAGAGAGAGAGAGAGAGAGAGAGAGAGAGAGAGAGAGAGAGAGCGGGAGGCGAAAGGACGAAAGTGAAAAGGTAAAATCGGAGCGTCCTCCGTTCTTCGCTCCGACGTAAGTTTAAACGACGTCGCGCGCGTCGTAAGGTTTTTTTTTCATGTGACATGTGCCGCGGAGTGTACCGCGATTGAAGGGAGACACAAACGGGAAGCTCAAACATATATTCGGCAGCGCACGGATTATCCTCGTGTTTACGGTGAGTTTTTTCATAGCCTGGTTTTTCATAGCCTGGTTTTTCATAGCCTGGAAAAAAATGCGGTGTAGGATATGCCCCGTCTTTTCGAGAAAACTTTCAACTGCCGTAAGTTTAAACGACTTTCGGAGCCGCATTTTAGAATCTCACTCTTGGTTATTGTTCTACGAAGGGTGTAATATTCTTTTATTTTTGGAGACGGTTTATTTTATGATTTTCAATCAGTCTTCTTTTGAATCTTCTTTTCTCAGAAGAAAGAACCGATGTTTCTTTATGAGGGAATAATGGAATAACGAAAAGTGTGGCGAGGTAGAATAAATGGGAAAACGAATACAATGAACACATTGAAACACGAACATATGGAAAGAAAATTGGAGGAAGATCTTTAGTGACGCCCAAGGCGAATCGCAAATACTTTGGGAAATTTTTCAGTTTCAAGATCGTGGCACACCAAAAAAAACTTTAGACAACTAGGCAAGACGCAGTAAGAAAATTAACATTTTAGATTTGTTGCCTTATTCACTGTCATAATGTCAAATTATACTCAATTTGAGTTATTTTCAATCAAAATTTCTACAAGTCTGCTATTCGTTAATTTAACTAAAACAATTGAGTTATGCAATTCAATTCAAAAAAATTATTATTACATTAGACTTTAATTTATTATTTATTAAATGCATACGTTAATATGGACATTTACATTGAAAATAATCGCAAAAATAGATTGATTCACATTTCGACACACATTGAGAAAAATTTCTGTGTGAAAATGAACGAACGAAAAGATTCTGATATAATTCATATAAATTAGAAGTCTGTTATCTTAACTAGAATTGTAGATTCAACCAGAAAATTCTGAAATTTTTTTAACCAGAATTACAATTAACGCAACGAGATTCTTTTTTCAGTGCATAGAAGTTAAAAATGATCAAATATTATTTAACTCAAGAGATTGGATTACTATTGCTTCTTTGATATCTAATAGTGCCTTACGTTCTCTAATGTGATTGGCCGATTCGTTTACTACCTCACGTTCTTTTGTGTGCCGTAGCCTTTACTTCACACGAACTTGAATGAAAATTTTCCGTCATTAAAGTAGATGAGATGCGTTAAAACGTCGTGAAACGTAAACGGCTTGTGCGAGTACGGTTTGTGCGATTTGCGATTCCGAATCGCGTCCGCGTTAAGTAGAATTATAGTCGTGCGTCACTACTCTCGTCAGCACTCGCATCAATCGAGATACCGTGTGTCGAGTTGTATTTTCTCCCACGCATTAACATCTCGAGGGGCCCTCGTTTCGTCGAATCTCATCGAATTCTCTCGCTTTCCCATTCGCTTCACGGCGACTTCTCAGTGATGAAAATTCCACGACTCGGTGCGTCGCTTTTGATCGTTAAAGTATTCCCGGGTTCCCGGGAACAATGACACAGTCGGAACCTTCCTTTCTCCTATCTCCGTCCCTGCCTCCTGCCCGTTGCATTGTATGGTTACGGCTATAATCACGTTTTCCATTCGGTATGGATGGTCGCGGCCCTGAAAGAGAATTCCACGAAGCTTCCAGAACGTTGTCGCGCCTTGAGGGAGGGCGTAAACACAAGTCGTTGGTGATGTTGGCATACTCTTGTTTATTGTCTTCTCGGTGGTAAACAGGAGCATTTACGCGATCGGTGCCATTGGTTCCTACGGGAACCATCGAGATATATGCGATCGTAAACGAGCTATTCGGAGGGAAATTATTCGTTTCTTGAATATATGACTTCGATACCAATCGCTCCAAAACTGTCGACGAATGATTCTTGTTCCGAGTGTTCCGGTGTTCGTGTTCTTCTTGGAATAATATTAAACTAAGAACCTTCAAGAATTTTTCTAGAGTATACATGGGGAAAAATAGTTGAGTAATTTTTAGAAAACTGGTGAAAATATTCTGGTTATTTTTGTCAAACTTATGACAAACGAACTCTCTAAAGTCTTTGTGGAGTGGAATCTAATTCTAAAAAAGAGTGACAAAGAAGTGACAGTTGAGTCATTGTTGAAAAAGAGTGGCTCAAATATCATATTTTAAATATGAGATTTCATTTTTTATAAAATTTGATTTCACTTCAAAAATTTTAGAGAGAACTTTACTTGCTCTGAAAATAAAAATAACGAAAGTGTAAGGTAAAAAGTACATTACAATTATAGTAAATCCATTCAAATGACTTTATTATCTCACAGTAAATTAAATCATACTATTCTCAAGATTAAGCACGAACAATTCTCAAAATTTATTTTACGAAATGTAAAAAGTACTTTACGGTGTGATTATACGACGATCGCTCATTTATCAGAAATCTAAAGTAAATTTTATGTAAGTGAGCGCCTATATGGATCTGCCAATTCCATAAAATTTACTGGAACTTCTAGTGCTTATTACTTTACATTTTTCTCCATAGGGTTGCCGTCCATCCTTTTTTTTTTGAATATCCTTTTTTTAAGGCATCCGGGAAGATTTTTCAAAGGTATTCGAATTAGAAGCATCCGGATTTCAGGCTTGTAAGTTCTAGTTCTGAAAATTTCAATATGGCAATTTAGTAAAACAGTAGAATAGAAACGTGAAAAGTGGAAATTTTTTCCATTATTATCAAGAGAAAAATGTTAGCTTTTGTACGTTTCTGCTCTAGGAAAAATTATATGATTGCTATCTTGGATCGGATAAAAAGAATAGTTACGATAAATGATAGTATCGCCGCGTTACAAATCACCTTTTATTGTAATGCACGGAAAAATTATGTATTAACCAACAGCAGTTTAATTCAGAGTAATCTTGTTGATTTAATGACAGTACTAATAAAATAAATAATATTTTATTAAATAAGAGCATGACTGATTTGTTTTATTGAAGTCACACAATGCATTTTTTTCCTATTGGATTGCTTGCGTTTTAATTATTAGAATTACCATACAAAAAGAACGCAAAATTTTTAATAATTTTTAACAACGGAAGTAATTCAACACGAAAAAATGCATCATAGGCTTATTATTCTATTATCGAGATTAACGAGATTATTTTCGATTATTAACGCTATTAGTGCATAATTTTTTCCGTGTATACAATTACGTATAATGATTCTTTTCTTATTAATGACAACTAGTTTTATTGGAAATAACAGAGCTGGATAGGAGTTACAAAGAAATTGAATTTATTTCTCTGTAAGGTTTATGCATTTGTCAGGTGTTGTCAGTTTCCGGCGCGTTTCTCCATGCATTTATGGCAACATGACTCGGATGGTCACATTTAGCCCTAAATGCGCGTCGAGAGCCAGCGGGCCTTTGAAAATCGCCGCGCCCCGTCATGACAAAGTTAACCGCGTTTGTCGGCGGAGTACCAAGGAGAGCTTAATTAGACACTCGTTCGAGAGCGATATTTCCCGCGTTGACAGTGGTTAATTATTCAAAAGCATACGTGTCGATGCGATACATCGAGATTGCTACTTCCGGCAGCTCGCAACTTCACCGATGACATAGGAGGACAACATATTGCGCAAGACGTGAGCGAAGAAAGTGATATGCAGTGTCTACTTTGTGTAATCTGTCAAGCGCAGAATGAAAACAAGAGAAATTTTTTTTCTTAAGATCTAACTGTTAAACCTTTAGAGCTGACGTCAACACATTGATGTTAGATCTATAAAACTAATTTGTGTTAATTTATGTTAATTTAATTGAAAGATTAATTGATTTCAAGGAATCAAAACGATATAACTTATATAAAAAAGAATAAATAGTATATTTTAATAAGAATAATCCGAGGGGTTGATCAGTGGTTATAGTGTAAAATTACTTTTGATACGGATTACTTTTAAATTACTTAATCACCTAATATTACCTAAGATCACCTAATATTACCTCAAATTATTCCAGATTATCAAATGCTACCTCAAATTATCCAAGATTACCTTAGAGTATTTAAAATTATGTGATATTTTCTGAGATTATCCGAGATCTTTCCAAATTTACTTTGCTCATTTAGATGACAAGCAAAGATTATCTTGTACGAGTAATATATAAAGTATTATTTTTTCACTCTAGAATATCTCGATCTTGGAAACGCATTTTTACGAAATAAATATTTATTGCATACAGGAATACAAAAATATAAAAATTTCGCAAACAGAATATATTTTATATATATATAGTACTACAGTTACTATATATATATATATATATATAGTAACAAGTTCGACTACTCGCACGTTTGAGATTTTTTTATACTAACAAAACAATATCCAATTGAACATAAATTTTAATAAATATTTTATAAAATAAAAAATTTTTTTTAAAAAACATCAATAGTAAATCTTTGTTAAACGATACCACAACTTAACGTTAAATTAAAAATTTCGCGATCAATTAAGTTAAGTATAAATAAAAAGGTACGCTAAAAAATTACCTTGGATTATCCAAAATTTTGTTTGGATTGCCGTTGAATTACCTCAATGTGTGATCAACCCCTCGGAATAATTCAAAATTTTTTGACAGATGTAACACAAAGAAAATTAAATTGTTTGACATTTTTCATAGCTAGTGGATTTAAATAATTGAGTAGATTCAATAGATTCACTGTCATTTCCAGAGAGTTAGGGAATATCTAACATTGATAACTGAGGAAGTAGCCTCTGATAACTATAGAATAGAATAAATTCTCCAATAAAATTAGCGATCTCTATAAAATGGAATAAAATTGTAAAGTAGATCTCTGTTATATAAATATAATAAATGGCAGAACTTTGTTTTTTTGAAATATGTAATGACGCTATATAAATATACAACTACATACACAAACACACATCATACACACACGTGCGCGCGTTTTTATGAAACATTCTTCAAAATTTTCTCATGCTTCGACTGTCGACAAAATGAAACGCGCATACGGACGGCCCATTGATTTCACGTAACGCAGTGTTTCTATCGATGAATGTTAGTAGAAAAGGAGAGCACAATGCGCGAATCGCGCTGGAAAGAAAAGAAGAGAGATGAAATGGAGGAACATCAATTTTCTGTAGGACAAGCGAGTAATTAAAATTCTGTCCCGCCCGCACTGGACTTCGGAAATCAAATCGGTCCGTCATTTATGACCTGAGTGATATCCTGCGTTTTTATTTTCGTTCTCTGTTGCTTTCTAACGAGAGAGAGAGAGAGAGAGAGAGAGAGAGAGAGAGAGAGAAATAAAAGAGTTTTGATACCAAATCAGCAGTCGAACATCACATATATGTGATTTATTATGACAGTTAAAATTAGGTTATTTTAATTACTAACTTCCGCTATATCACTAATTGCTGAACTCATCCTTATGAGAATGTATTTTTATTTATGTACATATATCCGGTTTAATAATGGCAGAACTTTGTTTTTTTGAAATGATTATTGATATTCTGGCTATTTGAAAAGTTAAGTTCTTTATAAGTTGAAGAAAGTTTGTTATTAGAAAGCACAAGAGTTAGAAAATTTAATAAGCTTAAAAGTGCAAAAGTTATTTAATTTGGCATAATAAAATAAATGGTTATCGTTTATTGATAACGATCAAAGTGACTAAATAATACTAAATAGTAAAATGCATATAATTATTATTTTAAGTGATTATTTATTACTTACTATTTATTTTGATTGTCCAATAAATTTTCTCTCTCGTTGCTATAATCAACGCTCTTTTCAATATGAACTGATCGAAAATCCATTTCAATGATGAACTGTGCTTGCATTCGACGCGTCCGACGAGAACAAAGAATTTACGCGAGATTCTCAAGCGCTCGCATGATCGAAATCCTCAATCTAGCCGAATAAAAGGCTGAAGAATAAAACTTCTAAAAATATAACAATTTATTTACATCTACACTATTATATTCCATGTCTATTGGCGTATAAAATGTAAGGTAATTTTAAACTATTGTGTAAAGTTCATGACATTTGAAATCGGAAGTTTTATCGTAAAATTTTTACTTTATTTATGTTTAAAATAATGATTCCCATACCTACGAAAAGTAGAATCGATATATTATATTTGAGAATAGAAGATAACTAACAAAATTTTTGATTGCGATTCTTTAAACGTGACAGTTGAAGAATTATCTGCGTGCCAGCGAGATGATTCAAACAACTTCTATTTGCTCTTATCTCAAGTCATTTTACAAGTCATCAACCTAGAACGTCTCGCATCTAATCATCTGGTCTTCGAGGTATTAAGTGATTTAGAATTACGTATATTTTTCCTTTTATTTTTTAATAGGTACAGAAATAGAACTATTTTCCTTCCAAGTTTTCTGAAATATTTCATGTAATACTATTAATACTTGTAATCTATGCTATGTCATTATAGTATATATACATATGTAATCTTTAAATTGTCTTTGTATATAAACTATCTTTGTTTTTTAAAAAGTATATAAATACTTTTAGAGAAGCCATTATTTAATATAATGGGAACATGCAATCTGCATTGTAAATGTTTTTATTGTTGAATTCAAGATGACTCATTCTATACATATACGTTCAAAGATTAGAAAGCTGGACTCTTAGCCAAACAAAAACATATTACATTACATTATCGTTTATTAAACCTGACGTAAAATCATGTAACATGCAAATTCACATGTATTTGAATAATCTACTGCAATTAAATTTTGAGCGACATGGCTTATTGTGTAAATTCTAAATTGCTCATACCTAGTCATATCCAGTTATATTCTCATACATATTTTATAAAAATGGTAATTTTGTAATTAATTATAGTTACTTTCAATTCTGTTGTAAAAATGATGCTAACAAACAGTCAGTGCAACTATCATTCAATTCTGAATTTCGATATTCTATTCGTTATTACTGGAATTTGCATAAAGATTTTTTTAATAATTTTTTTTAAAAAAGGTTCTAAAAAAAGTTCGAAAAAAAATCTATATTTGTTCCCTGCTGTTTTTGAAAAACTTTTTTTATGAACGTGATTTCAACGCGATTGTGTTTAGGTGGAAACAGGTTCACACAGCCGTTAATATTTGCACTGCGATAAAGCCAACGTATAAATACCCACGTCCTCCCCGGTATTAAAGTGTCATTGCGATTAATGCGTCATCGCCGGCGTAGACCGCGCGTAATCGCTTTTCGTTACATCAAAGTTTTAGTAAAGCGCCGGACGAGGAGATCCCATATCTGATGGAAATAGTGTCGTAGTAGAATCCGGTATTTTTCATGAATCACACAGTTTATTCGGAAAATAGGATAAAAAGAATGTCGAAGGAAATGTTCGAGCAAGCGCCTGAAATGGATACGGTGTGAAATTCCTAAAAGATTGAGTAAACAAGACATACGAAAGCGATGAGATCCCAGAGATTCAGACAAGATTGTTCGATTTATTTCGTGACTTTATTACTGTACGAATGTATAACTTAAAATTAAAATACAAATTGATGTACAAAATAATACAATACAAAATAATAATATATAAAAATTGTATATATTAATAAAAAATATATACAGACCAGAATTTGGGTCGGCTTCAGTATAGAATAAAAATGTATAGAAAAAAATCAATAAATTAAATATTGAGTATTACATTAATCAATAATGTTATATATAAGAATATATAATCGAGATATAGAACCGAAAATATATCGCAAGTTTAAAATCTAAATTAAGTGTCCAGAAATAAAAATCATCAATCTATCGTATTTAACAGAATATTTAAATCGTAAGTCAGATTAAAATATTGCTCAAACAATAAAATATCTCAGTCTAGATAATAAAACATTTTGAAACTTACACTAAAACAAGATTTCAACGAAATAAAACGCATACATGTGACGAAGTGTGTATTACATATACATATAAAGATGCTATTAGCTATGAGAGAATACCAAGACAAATGAACGTATATATAACAATAAATAAATAAAAGATAAAAGCATATATAATACACTTTAGTTATAAATTACGATATTTTAACAATTAGAGGCACATTATTAATTATGCTAAAATCAAAATATAGCTTATGCCTCCAAAGCACTGCGTATCATTATTATTGTCTAATTAATATTTTACGTCCGGGTATCTCAAATTAGTTCCATCAACTTTTGAACGAAAAACTAAATAAAATATGTAATTTCGTAATTTGTTTGCGTCAATGTTCCGGGGAAATGTTGATAATTATTAGTGTGCGTTTATAACGATCGGCTCGATGATTTGAATAGTTGTGGTAATTACTTTTTCGTTCGGCGTGAACGCGAGCCATCTAATTGCCCATCGATTGGCTTTATCTCGCAACGACCGCTGTTTAAATCAATTGCAGTGTATACCTGTTATCTGTGGTTATTGATATCTCTTTTTTCCTTCAAATTGACATTAATATCTTTGACAGAAGTAGTGAAAAAAGTTAAAAAACTACAGATTATTTAAAGACTTATTTTATCGATTGACAAATCGTCGTGTGTACTGTAACAGATGTTAATTTTATATTACATAAACTTAGCAAAAAAAAATTTTTCGATGAAAATAATTTATATGATTGTGAGAGGTTAATAATAGAAAGTAAAAATAAAAAAGTTTTTGAGGAAAATAATTTAATTCAAAATAAGAAATAATTTCTATATATATATATATATATATATATATATATATTTATTTATTTATTTATTTCTTTAAAATTATAAATTTTCTAATCATTTTTTTAAAAGTCGCTATATATTGTGGAAACATAATGTGTTTTAGTCGTTGCAACGTCGAAAAATTTGACACACTTTACAAAATAGAGTTACGTCTAATCAAGAGGATTACTCTGTATGATCTCTGTGCCATTTATCCAAAATTATGAAAAATATGGACGTGCCTTAAACAGCGAAAGTAAACTGTCTGTGTTCGAGCTCCCGCGTATTTTATCGTTGCGGAGACGAAAGTGTATCTAGCGTTATACAGGAGCAAGACGACGGCTGTCTTGCATGTTACATAATTACACAGTAGGAAACTCTGATCTGGGCAGTCGAGCGCAATAATAGCGTAAATCCACTTACGTTGTTATTGCACCTTTCTAAAATCGAGATTTAGCTCTTAAGCGATTATTCATCTGTTACTAAGGTTTCCTTTTTACAGAGATCACCTCATGTCATAAGACATTTTATTAAGAAGTAACCGTTTCAATAATATGAAATAAATAAAAAATTTGTGTAGTAAGGACCTAGTATTTAATAAATATCCAAGAAAAAATAAGTTTCTTTTTATTATTTTCATTACAAAATAACATAAATAAATCATTAAATTTAAAGTATTTCATTACATAATTTTTATAAAATCTATTATAAACATTAAGACGTATTATTCCGTATTGTAAATAAATTTTGTTTAAAAATTTTGTTTTTATTTAAAAAATAAGAGTTGTAAATCTTGAATTTATTTCAAGCTTATTTCTCTCGAAGCAATTATATATATTTTATATATTTTATGTTGCTTAATGACAAATACCTCATACTAACAATTAAATAATTAATTAGTAATTAATATGAGTAATATTTTAATAGCGTGTGCTGAATTATCTGCCAGCATAAATTTTATTTCAAGTATGCATATGTTTGACGTAGCTCAAGGTAACCATGTTTAGCATTAAATCTAAGTCCGGTTCGAGGAGATAAACATACACAATTTGCAGGGAGTTAATTTCCAACAGATATCCGACAAATTCTCAATATAGAAACCGGATTGTGCCATTGTCATCTGTTGTCTTCAACAAATAACAAATAGCGTCGAAAATGAGACGCACAATTATATTATGTATTCAACGAAGCATACTGCGTTTGCTCGAAAAATTACAAAAATAAAGATGGTTCGTAGAACCATTGAATATTATCTTTTGACTGTGAAACGCACCAAATATATCCAAATATTCGTGAAATTTAAAATTTATTTATTTATTTATAATCGCGTTTATCCAATTAAGCAAGATTATGTACAAAATTATATTTATTATTTTTGTCGATTGAAACTTCATAACGCAATATTAGATTTCGTTTACGAGATTAATATGAGAAAAAAATATGAAAAAAATATATCGTTATCATAGTATTGATTTAATTCTATCTGTGTAGAACATATATTAATTAAAAGATTCCATTATACTAATCACATAATTATCGTGACTCGAGAGAGTACACATAATGAATAGCTATCTGATAAATAGCATATGAATAACTTGTGATTACCGTTAACTCTAAGCTTTTTTGCTATTACATTTTTTGCTATTACGTTGCATACATATATATATATATGTAAAGTATAACCTTTCTGGACGTGCATTTATCAAATGCCATTATCAACACGTTCATGTTACATGATTTATTTTATTAATTTAGAATAGAGGTACCGTTAGTCCTTAATTAAATCACTTTTCTTTAT
>Ga0157364_1002384_pt1 | contig 17416 bp, 11 predicted proteins | sample AttsexASBM2_FD_111476 | JGI IMG/M metagenome (GOLD analysis project Ga0157364, IMG submission 111476) | Fungus gardens microbial communities from leaf cutter ant in Ribeirão Preto, State of São Paulo, Brazil - Atta sexdens ASBM2 | ecosystem: Host-associated > Fungi > Mycelium > Unclassified ... | reverse complement strand
TGATACATATCACAACTATTATTTTTATCTTTGATCTGCAGTTTCTTTGTAACGCGCAGATTTGAATACTAAAAGAATATTCTAAAAAAATCGGAAAGGTATGTACTTGGTGCATTGCCATTTTATGTCAAGCTGGACTAATTGATAAATACATCTCACACAATAAGTAATTGCGTGTTACAGCGGAAATCGTAAAATTGTTTACAAAGTAACTACATTTACAGAAAGTGAAGTCTTGCATTTCTAGTATCTATCAAACATTGAAATAGCAAACTGCAATTATTTTTCTTTTCACAAAATCTAATATCTATATTTTATGCATTTATATACAACTGACGTCTTGAAATCATACTTTCTCTATCAATTACAAATTCTTTGAGCAAGTTAATAATTTTCAATATGAAACATATGATTATAGTTATAATTAAAATTAATTATTTAAAGTTATATGGAAAATAACATCATGCTATTAATTCACAGTTTTTAAATTTAAATTGTAAAGACTTTCGTTTTTAATTTTTTATAAAATGATTTATTTATAATGATTCTATTACAAAAAAATTGACAGGAAGTGAAAGAAAATTTTTAATAAACATTGTATAATCTTGTATAATCAATCGAGCCACTTTTTATGATATAAGATTAAGGAAATTATATACAGAAATAACTTCTTTTTTAAATATTTAATATCATTCTCATTTCAGATCATTTCCACCAATTTCAGATTTACTCAATCTATGTCTTGTAATTACGACTTTGTGATATAGCAAGTTATTCGTTTGTTGATAACCTTTTAGCGATAAGCGTCAACTCGGTTTGTCAATCAACAGCTAATAATTGTGCATTTATTTTCTCCCTCCCTTTTAGTTCTAAACTTTTTATGCATTTTACTGGACTCGCATCGTTCCGCTCTATATAAGTATACGCAGGTGCACTAGTGTCTATATATGCAATAAAAAATCGTGCGCGATTGCATTTACGTAAGTGTTTTTATCGTGATCCGCGAGAAAAGGGTCGTACTGCCGAACAATTCGGCGATTCTTTTGCTCAGATCTTATCACACAAAACGGAATACACTTCTCATAATTATCGCATAATGTAATCATATTACATTATGTGAAACATCAGTGTAATATGAAGTTAATAAATTTAAAATAGTCGTGCGAAGATATAATATTCTGTGAACTTATTAAATAGGTTTCTATTTCATATTAAATCGGTTTCTATTTCATACGTAATCGGCTGAGACTGTGAGAAACTACGATAATGGCGATATAATCGGAATATTCCATCATCGCTACTCCTAATAAATAATTTGTAGCACCGTTCTTACAATAAAATTTAATTACTCAGATATTATATAACGAAAAAGTAAATCAGATAGCTTCCTAGTAAATTTTTATTTATAAAAGATCTGATGGAATTTTATTGAAAAATTTGTAACTACATATATATATATATAAAAAGGCACCACACAAGATATTATAATGTTGTTACTTATCAAGGCGTTCCAAACTTTGTAATACATAATAAAGAACTCTGAAAGGCATCTTAAAATTGTATTTTACGTTGATTTTACCCATCAACAATTAATCTTTAGAAAATAGTATCCCGTTAACTATTGCGATAAATACAAAATGATAAAAAACTTTCGACTCAGTTCAGTCCAGTCTACAAGCAGTATGTCAAAAAATTTGGAACACCCTGTATACACTGAGAAAAATTTCTGGTCAAAAATGGACAAACAGAGCCTGGTAAATTTCTTGCATTTTTTGAGCAGTTACTAACAGTTATATCAACTTTTGTCTAGTAACTAAGAAGGAAAACTTAGGATCCCAATCAGGCTGTGATTGCAGTTACTGCATACAAAAGTTGTGTAAATCCAGTTACTGAAACATATCAAATAATGAATATTAAATTAATTAATAAGCAAGCCATCTGCTGAAATGGACAGAATAAAATTCTATCATTTTTACCAGGGAAAAGTTCTAACCATATCAGAATTCCAGTTATCTCAACTAAAATTATAATAGATTCAACCGACTCAAAATTCTGATTTGAAACCAAAGATGCACGATATGATAAACGTGGCTTACGTGTCTTCGTAGTTTTCGTTTACATAGATCGTATAACTGGTAACATTTCCTAAAGAACGATTGAGAGTTGCAATCGTTTCGCACGACCGGCCGCGCGATTTTCGAATCTTTCCCAGTTATGTGCCTGGCTGCAATGGACAAGTTGTATCTTTTTTTTCCAAGACAACATATACGCACGACTTAGGATATTAAATAATGTCTCTCAGGTCGATCGCTTTCACCCGTATAGGACACGCTTTGCAACACTGTAACAATCCACGAACGTTGGACAGACCGCGATACGTAAATCGTGAGTGGTTGTCATTGCACGCGAGATGTAAAAGTAGATTTAATGGCCGACGGTTCAACCAGGTAGTTTTGGTATGCGTTGTGCGCCTTCAACGAACACGACAGTTAAACCTCAGTTAACGAGCTCTCTTAAAAAGTAGGAAACGCAACTTTCCTTGCGCGCGATCTTATCTTCTCGCAGGGTCACGTGTCATTTTTCCCCATCAAATCCGGATGCTTAACTTCGACACCTACGAGGCAGATATTAATATCTGATCGATATTACGAATCTCATTTTCCCGCTGCCAACGTGCAGTTATCATAATTGCAATCGTAAGCGGTCGGTCGTGATAAGTTTGGACACACTTCCTTCACCGATTCGGTAGGTGCGCATGATTCGTGAGATCTGCCGGGAGAAAGTCCCCGCGAAAACAATGCGTGATTTTTTTCTTTCCCTTTTTCTTTCCGGCTGATTTAATGCATGTAACAACGCGGGATAATAATTAAGGAGCTCACCGCGAAATACAACGTACGAATCGCAAAATCGATCCAGTAGGCGCGTTTCACGGATGTTGATCTCTCGATCGTAAAGACTAACACAGTTCCGCTCTTGACGAACATGGTCGTGAATCACCTAAAACAAATTTTACTTCGATGTTAGTAAAAAAAACTGTACATGCTATAATACTGTACTCACGAAAAAATTTCATTGAGATTTGAACTTTCAAATCCAAGCATTGCTTGTAAGTTGTTACATTATGTCATTTTTTACATTATGTTGCAAATTTTTATCAAAAAATTAATCCAAAATCAAGGATTTATTTATCTACTGATATATGGTCGCAAATCACATTTGGAAGTAAATTTTATTTCAATGTTAGCGAAAATTGTTCAGTCATGCTCTCTAAAAGTAATTTTGTACTTATAATGAAAAAAAAAAATATTCAGATTTAAATATTCAAATCAAGTAGTGCTTGTCTTTTATTTAAATAGCTAAAGAATGGCATTTCCTTTTGTCGTATCATAACACAAATGGCAAATTTTTTGGAGCAATTCTTTATAATACATTCCCTTTCATTCGCTCAGCAATGAATAATAAATAAAAATAAACCGTGTAAATTCATTTTAACCCTTCCGCAATAAAGCAACCCACGCGTCGCACTCGTCTCCCTTTGTTTTGCTCTTTAATTTATCTCCCACAGTTCACGTAATAACTGCTATGCAGCATGTCCTTGTCGCGAAGGATATGATTTATTGCACACCTTGCACACATCGGCTGTGACGAAATGTTACCTGGTCAGTTGCGTGAGCGCCCTTACTCGATACATACGTGCGAGACTCATATGAACCTCTAAGCATCTCGATGCACTGTCGTTTTCCATTAAATTGATATCCTATGTTATTATGCAGTCAACTCATACTTTGTACCATGCTATACTTATACCCGGATTGCTTTTAAAAGATTTTTTAATATATGTCAGGAATTCTTCTTAGAAATAGGTGGATACGAGCTAATGATACCTCTTATAATTTCGCAAAAAAATATAAAAATAAAACTTTGACATAATATTATCATATATTTTCTTTAGACAAAAAATTTTTAGACAAAAAGAGAAAAAATGCCTTACATAGAATTTCATAAATAATATTTTATAAATAATATTATTATTACATGTATTTTTTTTTGCAGAATAAATATATATATTTGAAGAGAGAACAATATTTGATTGCCATATGCAAATATTTGCTGCAAAAAAAATTGTAACGTTTATAATTTTTCAATTCTTATAAAAAATATACTTGTCTATCTCATTGCATCGCGATTGAATAAAATTAAATTAATTAAAAATATGTAATTGATTGACTTATAACTTTCACAAGTTATATTTAACGTATTTTATAGCGTGGACATGTAGTTAAATGATGCCGTAAGAGAACAAGATTTTATGAACACATTCAATACACATACAATATGTATGTGAGATACATGACTAAGATAGCAAGATAATGAAGAACGTTTCTTATGAAAGCGCAAACGGAAAGTGGTAAATCCAGAACAGGTGTAGTTAGAATCAAAGTTAGTGCCAGAACAATAATACAACGCTTTGTATATAATAGTAAATACACTTTCGCACGTTGCAAAATGTCACGTATAACACACTTGGCTATTGCAATTATTGTTAAATTTTAATACACCTATAACAATTTTATGATACTAAAAACGTCATTATACTTCGTTATCTAAAAATTATATCAAATAGCTCAATTAAGAATTAAAAAATTAGATACGAAAGTTATTTAATTAAGAATAACATCGAATTTATATTAACAACTTTAATTATATATTAACTTTAATTATATTTATGTAAGAAATTCCTAAATATATACATAGAAAGAACGTCTGGCTGAAAAAATTTGAAAATTTAGCTAGATAATAGTATCGTTGAATTTATCAAAGTAATTATATAAGTCGCTTGTTACTAAAACTAAAACTTTTTGCAGCAATGTTTAATACTTTCTTTGAATTTCTTTATTAACATAATTATTTTGATTATTTTGAAATGAACAAAATTATTTTCAGATCTGTATCTATTTAAATTTTTAGATATTTTTGTAAAAGCGTAATTCTCGCAAACAGAAAAAATTGTCGAAAAGAATCAGGTATTCTAATCTTGATTGTCAAATATGTAATGACAATGAGACGCAAATAAAAGAAAGTTAGTACAAGTCCGCTCTCTGATCTTTCCGGTAACCACTCAACAGCATACATTGCGACTGCATAATTTGAAAAAACGAAAGCCAAAAGCGGAATGTCACCATACATCCTGTCCGGCGATCTAGCGAAGTAGACCGCGATATTTCATTTCGCATACTTTCACCAAAAAATCTCACTCTCATTGTCTTGACACCAATTTTTTATCACAGTAAGGTGTCGTTTAATAAACAACCATATATGTACATCAGTAGCCCCATCATTTTTGCCTAAGAACATTTTATGAAGGATTTATGAAGGGGCTCATTAAGGATATAATATATCACTTTTATTTAAAAATACATGAAAAATACGGATTGTTTCGAAACTTCTCTTGGTATTGCTTTCAAATTTCACCACTTAATTTTCAAAAATATCCCATAAGAATATAAAAAAATAGAGAAAGAATGTGGGACATTGAAAAAAAATTTGTATATATCATTACAACAACATTAATTATCTCACGTAAGATATTATTATACACATATCACTTGCCACTGCATCAATCCTGAAACGAGTTTACGTGAGTTTCCGATTGAGACAGATTACTCAGCGTAAATCAATACATGCAATTCGAGTTACATCAGATGTACCATTACAAATTAAGAATATTGATTAATGATCCAGATCATGTTGATCTAACCATGTATGGTTCGTTGATCAGCAAGTTTCTTCTCGTCCCTTTAGCATGCTTAAGAAGTCTCGTGCGTAATTGGCAATAATTACATTGCTTATACGTAAAGCCGGTGACATGTACAACGTTAAATTTTCTTACTACGTCTAACATTTGCTAAAAAAACGTAAATAAGACGATCAGACAACTAATAAAACATGTGCATATGAGTAAATTCGGATCAATAATGTATATTTCCATTTATAATCTCAGATAATGACTTCTGATAATTTTTCTCTTCTTTTATCTTTCTTGATACATATTTATCCTCGCAAAGAATATATTGTGCTTATCATGTGTGCTAGTCACTAAGTACTTACAAATGTCTAATAAGTTTTCTACAATAACTCATTACCTTAAATCATTAGAAATTGACTAATTACAGTCAATTATTCTTCTCACATTCGACTGTGATTGGTTCATTTCTTACGACTTAAAGTTTAGATAATGGCTTATTATAGCAAGTCTATAATATCTATAACAACAACAATAATAATAATATTTTTTAATATAATATTATATATAATATTATAATATTATATTTTAATATAATTATTCAATATAAAGATTTTTATATATATTATTTAAAATACATAAGTGTTATATAGCGAATTGAGAACGTAATTATAATTTTAAAGTTTGATATTCGAGTTAATCATATCACAGTGAAAATATATATGTTTAGCTTCGCCGAGATGATCTTTGAATATGTTCAAATAATTTTTTTTCATGCTTATTATTGTCCGTATTCTCGGCCACAATAAAATCGAAATGCTCTCAATCCTCAGCACTCGCAATAAGAAGATTATTAGCCTTCAGTGAAAGGCTCTTCCTGAAAAATCTTTGAAGGGAAAGGGATAGTATAACCACGAAATTACCGAATAACTATTTTGGATTGTTAATTTAAAATGCAGATGTACGAGAAGAAAGCTTAACGAATGTCACGGCAGAAAAGATAAAGAATGAGATACAACATGAGATTTGTAAAGTTTTATAACTATAGCGCAAAAGGAGACATATGTCATTTGTAAGAAGTTATTTGTCAGAAAACGTCTTCTAAAAATTTTTTGTATATATGTTATGTGTAATAATTGAATTTTCCCGATTCGAATCAAATTATTCATCATAATTTTGTATCGAGTTTTTTTACATTTACAATACTTTGCGAGAAGAAATGAATTAAACATACATTAAATGTCTATCATGTAAGTATTAACAATGTATCATTCCTGTTCGTTTTTTTATCACCCTAGTCCATTTTTTTATCACCCTAGTATTTCTTTTTTATCATCCTAGGTTTCTGGTATAAGAAAGTTGTTATTACGTGATGTTGGAAATAGAATGACGGTGAAGTTTATGCAGAGCACCAAATAACGTATGCAAAATTCCGATATCCTTTGCGTGTGTCGGCTTTTCTGCACGAAGAAGCAATTTCCTTCTTCGCGAATCATTTTAATCTTGCAACAACAATAACGGTAATCACAAACCGTAACGAGTACACGCCTGCCAATTCGAGCTGGTTATAATCCGTTAAGGAGAAATGTTGTTAGTACACAATGTTTATCATTGCAATGACGTCAATAGCATTTTCATAAAAAGAGAGAATAATAAAACGTCCGGTAAATAAATCGCGTGGTAATATAATATATCATATAATCTGATATTTGTTCCCCTTTCTAAATCTATGAACAACTCTGTATTTTTCCAAAACATCGTACTCTATAAGAAAAGTGACACAAGAAAAGTCAAAACTATAAAATCATTTAAGAGAAAAAAGAAAAAATTCATATTTTAAAATTAATTATTTATTATAGTGATACTAAACATAAGTTAACTTAAAGCTTATCACGAGCTGTTTTTTTTAAGTTCTCTAGAAATAATGTAGACATTAATTTTGTTATGGTTACATTACCTTTAAAAACTATTTCTATTTTGATTTGTATCATTTTTCTACTTGTATTATTTTTCTTTGGGAAGTATTTGAATTTAATATGTATCGTTTTTCTTGATTAAAAACTTTTCTTGTTCTTAAAAATGTATTTAGAACATAATTCATATATAATTTTAAATTCAAAATATTGATTTGTATCTTATGTACATTTTTTACAAGGCTGCGAAAATGCGGCATATTATAATTATATTTTAAATTTCTAGTCGGTTTAGCAGATATAAGAACTTATTAAATTTATCACAAAATTTAATCAAGAAAAAATATATTGAATAAAATCGCCAATATTGGCATAAGTCTTCGATAAAGATATATCTCCATAAGACAGTTCTTCTTGGAAATTAATTATTATAATTCGTTATTGATAAAAATCTTTAGATAGTTAAAGAATAAAAATTTATAATTAATATATTTGTGGTTTGTTTTTGTACAAAATCAGCTCAAAACAAATTCTACAAATGCAAAAATAAACGAAATTTTTACGATTTTTCTTTGCAAATTATTTAAATAATAGTGGCTATATTTTATTAATAATATTAAGTCATTTTTTGTACGTTTTTGATGTTCATATCAGTTTTATTTATATTTATTTCTTTTTCATTTTTTTCATAATGTGTGATTTTAAATATAAAATAAGGATGTAATCTAAAATTTACCTATCTATAAGACAGATCATAACTTAATCTTTATAATCTTATGTTATAGTGTCAAATTATCCTATCGGAAGTAAAGGCAATGATGTATTTATGGAGAAAATCAAAAAAAGAAACTGTCGCGTTTGCGTCTTACATAAAATATGCATCTAAAATATAAATCAACAAATATAAATCAACAAAAAAATGTTTTATATCAAAGTGAAAAAATTTTAAAAAGTTTTATATACAATTCACTCAGAGTTATGAAGTAACTAGTTACTTGTAACTAAGAGGCCGATTTTGTAACTCTTAACGACTGTTGTAATGTCATTGCACAGCTTTTTTACTTTATATAATATCTGCGCAACGATATCTCAACGACTGTCATTAATGCCCATTTTCAATGTTATCAATGTAGATTAACTTTAATCTCGGTTCAACTTACTCTTCAGCTTTTTCTAATCTTTTGAATTAGAAAAAGACAAAGAGTAAGTTGAACCGAGATTAAAGTTAATCTACGTTAGTGGAAATGAGCATAAAAGTTACAGAATCGGTCCCTAAATTACAGTTATGGTTACTTTTTTCAGTAACTGTAACTTAGTTCTTTTTTTCCATCTGTAACTGTAACATGACTTATGGCGAATTCGGCACACATGCATTGATTCCGCTCTAGTACTGCCCTGACATGATGCGAGTGCAGAACTATTTTCGTGCTATGTCAAATTGTACTGTCAGAAACGTCAATACATTTTTTGTTCTCTCGTTCAGTTCATTCGGTTGATCCGAATAAATTCAGCACTACACTGAGTCAGTTTTCATTTGCCGAATATGATAATCTTAACGTACTGATACAGTGACACTGAAAAAGTTCGCACTAGTGCGGAAGTCTGCCAAATTCGCTATTAATTACTTAAGTACAGATTTCTTCCAATAACTAATAACTAATTCAACGGTTACTTTTATAGTTACTTTACATTTTACTTTACATAAACTTATTTTTTAAACTTATTTTTTAAACTTATTTGTCAATTTAATGTGTTGGTTAAAATACTGATTAAGATGGTCCACTTAACGCTATAAATGCTTTGAAGTATTTTTTGATTGGTCAGTAAATTGCAAACAAATTTTTTTTATAACCCTAATAATATTGATGTCGCTCATATTGTTGTATGAATAGAAAAGTAGTTGTATAACAGAAAAGTAATTAAAAAGTAACTGAAAAGTTACTTTTTTAGTAACTGTAATTGCAATGAGTTAATTTTTAGTCTCGGTAACTTGGAATTGTAATTGTAACTAATTATTTTTACAAAGTAGCTTTCCCAACCCTGCATTTACTTGTAGATATTGTATTTTGTACAGATGACTTCTATGAAAAAAAAAAGAATAAGAAATGTGGCATTACTGCCTATTATGTCAACTTGTGGTTCATTTGTCAGCTTATTTTTGCTTATCTTACGAAAAAAGATAATTATTAATTGCAAACAATATTATAAAAACTGCTATATTATTTGATAATAGACACTTTTAAGTTTGTATTTATGTTTCTAAAATTTTATTTTTAGTTTTTGTTTAAGAAATAATATCTAAAAATAAAATGATATGTAATCGGTATCGATGACCTTCCTCTATTTACTTGAATAATATAGCATTTCTGAGATTCCAAGATCAACTTCTAATTGATTTAAATAGTTTTTTTCCTATAGAATATTTTTCCATAAATATTGATGTGACTGCATGTCACAATGTGTAATTTGTTTAATCCAACAGAATCAATTATGCCAACAGAATGAGTTAATTCTCGGAACTAATTAATAACTCGGAATAGAAAAAAAATTACTGTTTTGCTGAGAGAGAGAGAGAGAGAGAGAGAGTATGGCAATTGTGTAATCATTAAACGCAATAATTATTACGACAATTTGATACTAGATTACAGATTGTATTTTACTTCCAATTTTCGCAACTTTATATTATGCGTTCGATTTTCATCCACGTGCCGACCGGCGCGATTGCCGAGTGTTGTGACGCGTTTAAGTTATTAGAGTTAAGTGCCACGTTTACAGGGCGCAGTTTCGCTCCTGATGATCGCCGGGTTCATTTTAGTTTCCTGCTGAAAGGCAAAAGTACAGAATACAGCCGGTGGGTAAAGGCGAGCGCGAAACAGGTTCAAGTAATGATCCGGCGGATCGGCCTTGCAACCGTGTTAACGCCGGAACGCGCGAATTATGCTCGAGAATCATTCAGTAATGGCTCGTCCATCAACACGCGATATTATGATTCGGCACGCGGCATGCATCGCATGTATCGCATAACTATTACCAAAATTATAGCACGTAATTAGTATGCTTTGTTCACGAAATCGGCGAATATGCACCGTTATGAATCATGACGTAAGAACTCTTACTTTTTTTTCGACCATCTCGCGTTTTAGGTTCTCGCATTGTGACTCTTGCGCAAGAGAGAATGAGTTATGTGATCTGCGAATGCCTTAAGAAAATGTATTTCTTAATATTATTATCCTTTATTTTTCTTAGTGAAAATTATTGTTAGTTCTCGGTCTTTCTTTTAAACTAATAATAAGTATCATTACTACAATATATTTTAAGTCAAGAAATATGGTAATTACTAAGTGTTATTTGAAAAACATATATTAATGTAGGACTTAACATCCGATATAAAGATTAAGGGTGATCCATTTTAAGCCCCGGAATAATATAATTCAGTTTTTGCACGCAATTTTCTCTTCATAAATAAAATTATGTATCGGAATTAATCGCAATTAATTGCTATTGCATTATCGAATAGAAAAAGTGTAACTCCTACCACAACAGAATATAAAATTAAAGTTAAATAACTTATTTGAAATAACAAATCAATATTGTAGAGTACAATGCAATATGAATCATATTTGTACAATACTTTATGGCATTTTACAATATAAAAATAATAATATACAATATATGTAACAGGAAAATACATTTCATTACAAGTTGCTCGAGTATAATAAATTTCTTTCTCAAAAACATGCTCTGCATTGTTGCTGCGAAATAATTTAATTTCGCTTGACGTAAATAACAACTCGTATTTCTAATCGGTAAGATTTCCTTTATCAAAGCAAAAAGATAAAAATGTAATATGTAATTAGTTTAATCTACGCTTGACTAGATATAATGTTAATATAAATTAAAACTATATTACATTATATGTATAATTATATTTATGTATATCTATTAAGCATATATCTATTAAGAAGATAAAAATTTTAATGTATACTAGAAATAGATATTTGTAATTTATATTTCATCAATATATGCGCATATAACATACAAGTTTACGTTCCATCTGAGGATATAAACAAATCATAATAATATATGGAGTAATTAATTAAGTGTATCCTCTTATTTGAATTTTGAATAACTTTTTAATACGAAATCATTTGTATATTATTGTTTTTCATTAATTTTATTTTTTATTATCATAATAGTTCTTTTATAAAATATATGGCATAGAATGTAATAAAAAAATGTATGAATGATGAAGAAACTTCAATTAAAAGAAATCGATGTTAATGCTATGGAGGAATGCAAAACGATTGTAAGCATAAAAGAAAACTATACATCATTTCATTACAATGGAAATTAAAATTATAAAGTTTCGCAAATCAAATGATTCTTTGTTCGCGTAAAGTTGCTGTAATGTGAAGTTTGTTAAATGTGGGGGTTTCTATTAAGTTTTAATAACTTCCTGACTATGAAGAATGAAACGCATGCGCGGGGATGCTGTTTTCAACAAATGTTCATCAAATGTTATCAAATGTTTAAATGACAATTAGAAAATCGAATATACTGTAGTTTCATAAAGCAAGAGGCAGTATAAGCAAATTATGTCTATTTATTGCAGCTGTGCCAACAGTTTCGACATGCATTTTCACACTCTATTTGCTGACAAGAAATTTAGTCTTTATCAAAGCGAATATTATTTACACTTCCATCATTCGCTTTTTAAGAACTCGTTATTAACATAAATATATAAATTATGCAATAAAACAAATTGAAATATTCTTTTGTTAAAAATCAATTTAAAATTATTTATTACTTCCCTGTGTACAATGTTTTCGCAATTTCTTTTTATCTAAATTAATTTAAAGTGAATTCTGTTACGAATACTTTATTATTTTTAATTATTCTTCAATTTTTATTTTACAATTTATTTATTTATTATGTCGAGAAATAATTAATTAAGCTGAAAATGCATATAATTTTAATATATCTAATGTATAGTTTATTGAGTATTCGAAATTGTGTAAAAAGAGAATGTCAATATTAAATGTGTAAAAAAATTTATAACTGCAGGAAAAACGCGAGTTCAATATAGATATTATAATGCACTAATGAAATATTGGGTTGTCCAGAAAGTTCGTGCCGATGTTGAAGGAAAATTGAAACGCAGAAAATTTTAATTTAATAAATGTATATTAAAATTTAAATTTTAGTCGGCACGAATTTTCCGGACAACCCAATATAAGTATAATTACTCTTTTTTTTGTATATAAATAATATCTACACAGATTTTACAACAAAAATCTATACAGAACAACTGATTATGCATATTAAATATACATCAGATGTTATAATTTATCTTCATATTTTTCATAAAAATAGTTTTTAAAGTAATTAAATTCAAAACATTGATGCACGCGATGATAAAAGAAATATTACTGATTGTTCGTTTATTAACATATTTAATATTAAAATTATTTGAAAAAAATCTGTCTATTAATAGTTGTCTATTAAATCTGTCTATTAAAGTTGAGTAACAATTCAATTGTATCAAATTATCGATTCAATTCAATTCAAAATATAAAGCAATATTTCTTCTAGCTTGTAATTATAATAATCATTCGCATGTTTTTAGGAGCGTATATTTTTATAAAAATATAAAGTATTTTAAATAATGAGGTACAAATTGGAGAATTATGAAAAAAGTATTACGTGAAATGCTCGTACGAGATAAGAGTTTTATTAAGAGGAGAAAATACGATCTAATTTACTAATCATAATTAACATGCGCTTTTTCTTGGATACGCAGACAGTGGAATTATAGTGACATTAGGCCCCGAAAATTGAATACAGAAATAAAATCATTTCTGCGTCACACGTGAAAATGCGTTTCTCGGCAACATGTAATCACGTGAAAGTGTTTTCCCACTAAATGTACAACGAAACACTATAATTCCAAAACTTTTGATCGTATACTTTCGTTTTCTTTTTTTTTTGCGAATCACTATATGATTTTCGATATGTATGCGAGTAAAATAAAATATCATGTAAAATGTCTTACGATGTAAATAATGTTCCATAAATGTTTTATTCTGCGTAGGCGAAACTAAGACAGTCATTATCCAACTTATATAATTTCCTGTTTGTTGAACAACGGATCTTTTTGCACATAATACATTCGACACGTAATTATACATTCGCATTATGTTTTTGGTACATAAAGTATTTAGGAATTATTTTTTTAACTATATATTCCTTGACCAAAATTGATTTTCTTTTGCTAAGACTTAAATATCATCGTACCGTATAATAATAGATTTGATAACTAAATTTGAATTTAACAAAATTATAAAATGTATTTACGAAGAAATTATTATCTATTCATATTTAAAAATCTTAATCTTTAAATAATTTAGAATTTAGAATAGAGAATTTTATTTTTAATTTTACATGTATTGTGTAATATAAAAAAATTTAGCAAAATTCAAAAATTTACAAATCATATAAAAATATAGTTTAAAATATATTATCAAAATACATGATATATTATAAATAATATATTACAAATGAAATTATCCAAAGTCTGACCAATTATTGTTGTCTTATTCATATATTGTGCTATATATTATCTTTCTCTCTCAACTTTTTGGAGTGAAATCTCACTCTAAGAGAATGAAAATACAGTTATTTTTGGAGAAAAACAGTGAAAATATTTCACTTGAAAATGAATGAAAATTGTTAAAAATTGTCTTCAAAAATGATTGCATTTTCACTCTCTTGCAGTAAAATTTCATTTCAAAAAAATTTAGAATATATCTTCGGTTTAGATTTAATAAATGATTATTTTTATATTTGACATATTGAGATATCTTCAATCGCAAATGATCATTTTTCAAACACATAATATGACAAATCTTTGTACATGTCAAATTTTTTAACTCTCATTTTCTTTTAACGAGAGAGACGTATATGATAACGCAGATCTATTGTTAGATCTAACGATATTACCATATGAAAGCTACTGTCTCGTGCCGTCAATAACACCAAGTACATCATGCGAGCTATTTCCATGCACAGTAAAGTAATGCGTAGCATAGAATGCTGTAGTAGAAGTGTACACGCTTAGCCATTCGAGATAGAAGGAGTCTCAATGGCTCTTGTCACGGTTTGGCATGTCAGTGCAACTCAACCTTTGCAAGTGCACGTGATATGACGTGGTACACATAAGTACAGAAATAATTAAATTGCATCTTTATGCTTGTAAGCACAATTATTCAGTGTATCCTTTTTTATAATTGTGTAAATACAGGAATTTTTAACTGTGTAAGTACACGTTATATTTCTTTTCTCGTTTTAATTGAGTATTTCAACTTTACTATTTCTATTCATATTTATATTATTAGCGTCTCACATCGATTATGTTTAAAATCTGAACATTTCGGCGCACAGTCACATTTGAGATAATTTAATAATAAAGAATATATATTGTATTCGTAACATCTAACGTTGACCGATTATTGGCATTCTCTATCATATTTATGTTTATTATTTCTATAATTATTTTTTATATTGTTATTTCTGTACTTCAGCATCCAAAAAAAATTCTCCTGAAACAAATAGACTGTGAATTTTTCATTTAATTTTTCATTATAAAGAATCGATAAGTAGAGAAACCTCACTTCGAGTCAGACTAAGGTTTTCACGGAAGTAGTATGATTAATGCTCATGTGCACATTATTACGTGTTTACCTGTTAATTATTAAAGCATGCTACTTATCGTTAAAAGAAGAGCAATAATAGTATATTAAAATAAATTATGCATTATTCTGTCTCATATGATTTATCACGTACATAATTTAATTATATATAATGAAGTTATATATAATGAAGTATATATAATGAATTATATATAATGCAATTTGCTCTCTTTGTTTATAGCAAATTATGCCATTTAAAACTATACAACAAAATTAACGTAAAAGTTTAATGGAAGTTCCATAGAAATGATTCAATGTCTGTAGCAATAGTCGCATAATTTTAAGTAATAAATAATTCAAGCCTGTAAAGATTCATATTTGTAAATATCCATTCAGGAAATACGTAATAAATTAATTTACAAAATTTACCATGTTATTCTGAATAAACTGATGGGACGGATTAATAGGTTTCCTATTAACTTATATGCCTGTGTATCGTGAAAACTGCTCACGGTAACGATTATTGTACAAGTTTTTTCAGATAATAAATCTGTGCTTAAGTGCAGCAGGTAATCTTCTAGTGGTCATATATATCGGTCGAACGTTTATACTTGCTATAGAGAGTAGTCTATAGCATCGCACCGAGTATTCTGCTCGTGATTTATGTTCCAAGGGGAAATCTTTCTCTCGTTCACCGTAGTACGTCACTTGTGGTCTAGCATACATAGCGAAAAGCACAACGGAATTCGCCGCGTTTAAAAGTAACTTCTAGCGAATGCAAAAGCGCATTGTTTCATGTAACACAGCTTCCATAGATGTGGCGTGCTCAAGCAGAATTATTTCAGTAAAACTGTTGTTGAATCTACGCTCGAAATCAGGGATGCGTAACTTTTAGTAAACTTATTAATTTAGAGTTAATTAATTCAATATAGACTATATACTTTATACTTTATCTATTAGAGTTGATCGCGACAGCCTTCAGACTTCGTACGTGATTTTCTATTTTCATCGCAGTAAAACAACATTCACTTTTAATGAAATCTGTAGATTCATTGATTTATGTACAAGATTTAGACAGACGTGGCTTTAGTATATAAGTGGTGCAAAAGAGAGAAAAAAGAAAGATACTTCTAGAGTTAAATTCTATGCTGAGAAAATGTAAAAGCACAGAGAATTTTTATCAATTGTCGAAAAAATATTATCGTGCATTATATTGATTAAAATATAAAAATATATCGTCTCTTCACAAGATAATTTCATCATTTTGGATATATATATATATATATATATATAATAATATCTACAATTTTTTTTATCACAGAACCATATACAGTTGACTTTCCTATTGGCATATCCTATGCAGCTGCACGAACTGGAATTATCGTGACATTTAGAAACTGGTTGAACCACATATGTAATCAAATAATTTTATAAGAGCTTTTAGCTGTGTAAATATATATAAATATAGTCGATATTCTCACTTTGATGAAAATCGTAAAGATATGCCAGCGACATAATGCCATTGTTTCCCATTTATGTTTCGTTTCAGGAAAAAAATACTCGTGTAATTGCACATCGTGTGATACATTTCACGCGTGTCACGCGATACATTTCGTATATTTTGCGCAATAGTGAAATTCTTATAAAACGTTACTACGCGTTAAATTCATCGTGCAAGAGACACGTTACACTTGCAATGCTCACTTTATATAACGTTTTGCGCGCGTAGAAGAATTTCCCTCCTTAAATTAAAAGTAAACTTTCGTTAGCGCCTACATAGCAAAATATTTAATACATGTGTTTTATTCCGCAATAGTCATTTCCTCACTAATGGACGCTTTTATGTATCACGCTCGCGCAAGTCATTTAACGATTTATAACGGCGATTTACATTTAATAAACAACGTGGTTTTAGAATCGCTATTTGAGCAATAAACGGCGAGCCATAAAAATATCTATGAACGAAATTGTTAACTACTTAAATTTTTCAATTCATTTTTTTTCAATACGCAAATGTTTTTTTTTCTATGCCTTACGATAAGTATATAATATATATATATATATATATATAT
>Ga0157364_1002383_pt1 | contig 17416 bp, 4 predicted proteins | sample AttsexASBM2_FD_111476 | JGI IMG/M metagenome (GOLD analysis project Ga0157364, IMG submission 111476) | Fungus gardens microbial communities from leaf cutter ant in Ribeirão Preto, State of São Paulo, Brazil - Atta sexdens ASBM2 | ecosystem: Host-associated > Fungi > Mycelium > Unclassified ... | reverse complement strand
TATACATACATACATATATACATATATATATATATATATATATATATATATATACAGGATGGGTGGAAGAGAAAGTGGGAGAGATGATGAAGGGAGCGCGGTTTCCGCAGGACGAAGCAACGTCGAGTCGATCGTTGTCGTTCTCGTTAACCATCCGCGAACGAAATTATTTTCCTCCCGAGGAAAAGAACGCCCCCAAGCCTCCCTCGGTCTCCAGTTACCGAGGCTAGATTAGTAACATAAATTGGTAATATACGTTTCTACCTTATTCTCGCAATCCGCATGTTCCTGAATGAAATCGGCGATAGTGCATAGATTTCTTTTGAAGAGAACCGTTAATTTTTTGCGATTTTTTTATTATTTCATTTTACATTAAAAATACGATAATTGAATATTTTAAAAAATTTAAAAATTATTTTTAGTATGAGCATTAAAGCTTTCATTATGTAATACTGAATATCTTAGAAATTTATCTCATAGAATTTTTTTATTAAAAATTGTGCTTCGACTTTTCTATTTAAACTAAGCTCTTTTTAAAAAGAATTTTTTGATACTTTTTACCACTATAAAGTTTTTTTAAAATATATTACGCAACAAAAAATAGGGAATACTTTTGAAATGTTCAAAATTGTACAATTTTCAGATCGCCGAAATATGGTGAAAAATCATCGTAGACAAAAAAATAAAAAAAATATTTTAAAGCTTGAAACTTGTATTTTAACACGTTTCTGGCCGTTTTTCAAAAAATTGTTATTTTTTTACAATTTTATGCTTTAACAAAAATTATTATATTTCTCAAAATTACGTACATTCAACAGCTTGATAAAATTTTTTGAAAAACACAAGTAAAAATACAAGTTTTAAGCTTTAAAATGCTTTTTTTATTTTTTGTCTGGGATGATTTTTTGCCGAGTTTCGACGTTGATTATAAAAAATTCAGGTTTAGCCTCAAAGTTGTGTAATTTGATCAAGAAAAATCGTAAGAAAATTTTTAAAAAAACATTTTGTAGAAAAACTTTATATTTTTTTTAAATATTAATTTTTTGGCATAAAATATATCATATTAAGCTTCAGTTTGTTGATTGTATGTAATTTTAGGGAATTATAATAATGTAGAATATAATAATGGGAATATAATAATGTGATCTTTATTAAGATTTCGAATTGTAAAGATACAAATTTTTTTTTAAATAGCCAAAAGCATATTAAAGTATCTACAAGTTTCAAAGCTTTAAAAAATTTTTTTGTTTGCTATGCTTTTCCATCGAGTTTCGGTGAAAAAAATCATCTTCTGAAAATTGTACAATTTTGAACGTTTTGAAAGTGTTCCCTATTTTTTTATGTTGAATAGTGCATATACTTTATTTAATTAAAACTATATATAAAAAAACTGGAAATTTTCTAAAACTATATTTAAAATTATATTTTTTACTAGAAAGACACCGCATGGATTTGATTACAATATCCGGCTTTCTGAATACATCTCCCGAAGCGTATTCTCCAGTACGACGCAACTCCTCGAAGGCACTTTCGTGCGCGCGTATTCGTGGGGTGAGCTCAGGTACATGTGCGCGTATATATACGTATATAGTATGTGTGTGTATGCAGCCGTATCTCTCCGCCCTACGAGAGTCTGATTTTTATTTCGAAAAACTTTTTTAATAAAAAAGTTGCACGCTCGCGCACCTCTCCTCCCGCTCTCGCACTCTGTATAGCGACGGGTTCTCGCGCAGGCAGGTGTATATCCTATATAAGGGAGAGGCGAGGGCCAACTACACATCGGACCACGGCGCATTAAAAGTTTCGCCTGGCGCTCGCGATATTTCATAACTTTTCTGTGTTTCGAAAAACGTGCAGCCAACCCGGCCCGGCCAGCCTGGTCGACTCCAGTCGACTCCAGTCGAATCTGGACGAATTCGCGCGTGCACGCGATTCTTCTTCACGTGCACGCGCGCATCGCGCGCTCCGCCCTCGCACGTGTATACCACTGCCTTGCATTATTCACCTGCACATTCTCGGCCGCGTGCGCCTTCCGCATATGGAACGTGGCGAATTTGCTGAACGCGATGTGCGTTCCTTTCGAAAAACAAAATCAAGCAGTTCTGCCGAAATGTAATCGGACCGCTATACTTGTCGACGATCCATGAAGTTCTAACATTTCAGCACGCGCTTTCCTTCTACAGAAATTTAATTACTGGAGCGACATTCCTCATAGAAAAATATTGTTTTAGGATTTTAGTAATTTTAATACATAGTGATATTTTTTTTTTTTGGTTTTATGATTGAACCTTGAATTAAAACTTAACGTTTGAACGTTTGTAATTACGTGACATGCGATACATATACGCTTGATGCTCGTTTTATGACGTTGCATAGTTCGATCCACCAATGGTTGAGTAATTTTGCACTTTTTATCTGTGTATTTTTCTATCCCCGTTTTGTCTTTCTTCCATTTCTCTTCCATCTTTACGAATTTTACTCTCCCGTTTTGATCAATTCCCCTTCGCTATCTTCATCTTTTTTTTCGGTTTCGCTGTCCTCTCATCCTACGACCCATCCACTCGGTCTTTCTGTCTGCGTAACTCGATTCGAGTTCTCCGGTTACGCACGACACACAAAATGTAGTTAAAATAATTTAAATATCGACAGCAATTCTCGACCAGCAATTTTCGAGTCGGCCATTTACGTCAAAACATATAATGTGCTTGGCAGAATCATCATTTACATATCTACATATTACGTATGGTTTACTGATTGTTTCAAAACTAACATATTATTTTTAATGATATTTTTTTAAAAGAATTTTAAAGCGAATTTTTCTTTCGGGAAAGTTAAACACGTATGGTCAATAAACACATCCACGTTTAAATTTCAATATTAAATATGGCAATCGTGACTGAAAACAAACTTTCGTTAAATTAGATTTTACTTGTAATTAACGGAGAAAGGTATGTTTTTTTTGCAATTTATTTCATGTTGAAATTTGAATCGTGTGTTTGATTTACATGTTACAATGTTAATTAGATTTCTCGTTAATAGATTATCGTTTTGGAAAAATTCACGTTTGTCAAAAATATTTGAACGTATCATTGAGAAGTATCACGAAAATGTCTGTATACTTTACAATATAGATTTTGATATTAATGAGTGTTGTTTAATAAATTTACAGATTATGATCTTTTTTCTTTATTAAAAATTTATTCACTTTAATTAGGAAGCTATCTAATATGGGGAATTAATGGCAATTTAAATTTTAAGAGCGCGTAAATAGGTATATAAATATAATTGAGGCAATAAAATCATTTTTCAATTAATTCAGAGCAGATTTTATTTCAGCAGAAATTTAATTTGAAACATTCTCATTATTAAGAGATTAACGTTAAAAATAAATGAGTTACAGGAATGAAATACCTAAGGTCGACTTCAAATTAAGAAATAGATCTACGATAGTATTTCTTAGGTATTAAAAATGTACATTCCCTATAATATATATTACTCCTCCCAATATAAATGTAAACACTATATTTGTACTATTATACAAATATCGCTGTATTTTTTTAACTTTCGTACATACATTTATTATAATTGTCACGAATTCGTACTGAAAAAAGAATTTACCGTTTATTAATACTTACTAAATATTTAGGAAAGGAAAGTAATATTATTTTTTATTATATTATCCAAAAAATTTAATTAGCCTTATTTCACACTAAGCGTTTGGTAGCCATTACCAAACCTTTTTTCATTATAGTGTATCTTTATTTTCTAATACATTGATGAATTTAACGCGAATGTAATATTTGTAATTTGTACTTTGTGAAAATCCGAATTAATTACGAGATAAAAAAAATAATAATAACGTCTCTGCGAGATGTAGAACGTACTTAGCAACGTAACGAGATTTTACTACGTTATCGTCGTTAGGCACGACGATGAATCGTGACGTGACTTTCGCGCACCAACACGGTATCGATTATGTACCATCGAGGGGGGACAGCCTGGCAACAGAATCCGAACAAAGGAATCCGAATGTGCCATTAAGAGACGTGCGCGCGCGCGCGCTTTCTAATTAATCGAAACTCCGACTACCTATTAATAATCGTCGGCAATAAAAATCCGCAAACTCTGTAAATCCGTTTCGTTCGCGGTTCGAGCGAGCGCGCGGCTTTTCAATTACATTCGCGTCCCGCCGCGTGTGTATTGATGTCGATTGAATACCGTCGCTCGTTCGCTCGCGCGCAAGTATTCCAATCATCATTGACTTTTTACAGTGTACTGTACCGCGGATTTGCGTCGAGCACGCGTCTATAAATGGAAAGCTGCGGAATAAGTCTCTCTCTCTCTCTCTCTCTCTCTCTCTCTCTCTCTCTCTCTCTTTCTGTGTGTTGATGCGCATACACTTTTCGTCCAGTTAGACACTGTGAAATATAAAAATGAAGCTCTATCGAATCGGAAAGTAAAATGTAATATTCCAATCGCTTATATGAGATATGTAATAAGCTGATATGAGAAGCGAGCAATCGCAATGCAAGTATACGATTAATAAATAGAATATTTGAGTATTTTCTAAATTGTAATTAAAATTAGAATGAATTTATTTGAATTACTCCATAGCTTTTGTTTCAAAATTTGAAATAAAATTTCTTGGAGTTAAAAGAATTAATATACTCCGTAGCTATTGTTTCAGAATTTGAAAGAAAAATTTTTGAATTTAAAGGAATTAATAAGTTCGTAATTATAATAATGATTTTTGATCGATATTATCAAAATACAGATAAATTATTATCAGTGATGACATTTAATAAGTTTTAATGGTATCTATATGGTCTCTTCGGATTAAATTTTTAATCGCTCGTTTAACTCAGAATGTAATACTAATACATGTAGAAATTACGTCGGTTTTGCTTTAATCGGATCTCTGGAAAACTCTTTCGTCGTGTCAAGCCCTCTTTGCGCTGGCGGGACGATATATCGCTCGCATGCGCGCGATAACTAGTTCGACGAAGCACTTTACGCTAAATATTCGAATACATGAAACGCACTCTCGTCCCTTCATAGGATGGTACGATGCATGCGGCGGAATATAGTTCTGCTCAATTGTTTCATGGCAGCATAATGAAGCGCTTCTGAACCGGTGTCTATGGCTATTCACTCGCTGTTAGGTACGCGTTTGTTCCGCCTATGCTATGCGTACTCTAGTTATGCGTTCTCACGTTTTGCGCTAAATGGGTCTGTTTGACGGGGAAACGTTTGCAAATGTCTGTCTCAGATTTTGATTTACAGATATTGCTGTTAAGGACTTTCAAAATAATGCTTCGATATCTTGTTTCATTAAAACTTTTGGAATAACATAACGTTAGAGACAAAAATAATCTACGCATAAAATATGATAATAATAATATAGTTAACAGATTGATAATATCATTTTTTCGAATTACCTAACCGTAGTACATATCCCGAACATTTTTTGCGCTGAATACAATTCCGTCGTCAGAATTTGCATAGCACGTCGGGATTTTTAGTAAATTGGGGTGAAATGGGCCAAAAACGCCATTTTTTTTTTTTTAGCGTTTTTGACCCATTTCATCCCAATTTATAAAAATTCCGACATGCTACGCAAATTCTGACAGAATCGTGTTCAGCGCGAAAAAATGTTCGGGGTATCTATTATGGCACTTCAGAGAGAATTTGATAATTGAACAATGTAATTACTAAAAATTTCAAAGAATATTTTCTTTCTTTTTCTCTCTGTGATTTTTAATTTTTTAAAATTTAATTAACAAATTTAATAATTTTTAATTTAAATTAAAAAAAAATATTTTTAATACATTGGATGTCTTAATAAAAACTTCATCCAAGTTCTTCCCCATTTGCCTCCTTCCTCTTCGTTAAATTTGTCTTTAAAAGAATCTAAAAATAGAACTTTGTCATCCGACTTTCAACTCGATCGCTTAAGCCACCAATATTTCCTCGCCGCTCTATCTCAAAACATTCGCAATTTAGTGCGTGAAGGGACTACGGCGCCTAACCACTCGAGAAAGAACTCGTGAACGCGACAAAACCCGGTAGTTCCGGGACACCGTGTATAATTTAGATATTCCACGTAGATTACTCTTGACGGGTGGACGGCCGGCCGGCGGCGCTTGCTATGCCGACAGCTGCAACCCACTGCTTATGTTCTCATCAGCGCACATTAAGACGCTCTCCACCACCGGTCATTCGCATTAGCGTACCAGGAAAATGAACGGCCACGCACTTGTCTTTCTTATGGGCTCGATTTTGCTGCCGCTCTATTTTTTTTGTCCGCTACATTACCTTTGTACTTTAATAGGGAAAGGTACAGTTATATCTCGCCAACATTGATTTCGTTGGACTAAAGTTAATTAAGCTCAATCTATGAATCTCGAAGCTTGCAATAATCGAAGGCTTTAGCCATTGGCATTACTGTTGTTATTATATAACGAATTTTAATTAACTTAATTAATTATTTAATTAGATTAATTAAATTAAATTAATGATTGAATAATTATATTAAAATATCTTTAATGAAAATTTTATGTTATTTCAAGGTATCTGTAGATTATATAACAGAAAGAAAGAGTGCACTTTAATCGCAAAACAAATGCAGAAACTAGTACACATTTTTTAACATTCGTCTGCTAAAAGGTTAGTTTCTGCTATTGCTTTTCATTATCACCATTTGCTTTAACAACTGTAATTCGTCTCTAATCATAGTCTGTTTCTAGATCGTGGTACTAATTATGATAACGTTATTTATTGCACAGTCCTGTACGTTGCTGAGTGCCACATATAACGTCGTACGTTACGTAACGTTATATGCAGAGAAATAAAATTTCATTAACCGTAGTTAGAGCTAACCTTAGTGAAACCGGCGAAACTCTAAATCACTTGTCAAATGCATGATTCGGATATTTCTATGTTCTATACTGTCGTTTGTGCGAATAGAGTAAGACCTAAAACTCATGACACGTATAAAAATGTTAGAGCAATAAGACGTAAACAGTAAGCGTATTGATCAATCATAATAGAGATGTAAGACCAGTAGCGAATCCAATGTTACGATTTCCTTACTGCTTAAATCGTACTGTCTTCGTTTTTGTATGTGTCATGGGCATTGTGGCTAACTACAATAAGTTCAGTGAGAGTTCCGATGAGATCACGAACGTTGTAGACAATATTCTCGCGTGTTTTAATTCGTCCGTCGTCATTCTTTTCAACGTCTCACTTGATTTCGAATTAATCTCTCTCTTAATCTTGCAACGAGACACTAATCTCTTCTTATTGAATTTTCTTATTAATCTCAGGTTTTTCTTTTTTTTTTCTTTTTTTTTCTTTTTTCTTTTTTCTTTTTTTTACCTATTTCCCTTTATTTATCCTACGCGTTTGCAAGGATTTCATCTCTTTTTTTTTCTCTCTTTTGTGACAGTTATCGCCCGGAGGAAATTGGCAACAAATAATTTTCGATTTTTCACTTGTTTTACCGATTGTGGCCTTTGTATATTTCTCTGACCATCTGGTTTCTCTCTTATTTTAAACCATCACCAACCACCTCTTTTACACACACGCGCCCACACATACACACACTTACACTAACTCACTCATTCGCTTATTCTGTCTACAGAGTGACAAATAAGTTTGACCACAAAGTTTTGTGTGTTTATTAAATCATTACTCAAGTAACAACCCAGCAAACTAAAACATAATATAACTTAGGGAACACATAGAAAGAACAATGATATATTTCATGATGGATTTCATTATGGAAACGATGTATTAATGTTACATACATTTTGAGAATACTTTAAAAGACATGTTGCGAGTTATTGGACACAGTTCGTTTTTTTTTTTTGTAAACATATGTTACTAATTATTTGATAAACACAAAACTTTGTGGCCGAACTTTTATGTCACCCTTTGTCCATCCATCCAAATCATTTCAGGAATTTTTTAGCATTGTTAATCTTTACAAAATACTTTGTGGGCTAGTTCCTCATTTTTTAGTAAATTTTGTTGGATAAGTAGCAAGATTCACATGCGCGGATTACCTGATTTACTTCACAGATAAAATTTACCAAAAAGTGGAACAACCGGCCCTATATCAAGTATTATGTGCCCTATACATATATATCCCCGACTAAAAGTTTGAAAAAACTTATAATTTTTTCGCATTTCACGAAAGTAAAATACGAAAAGAAATTGTGGAGTAGTTTTCGAGTTTGTATTTTAAAACACAAAGATAGAGCTTTAAAAAATCTATGTTTGAATTTTTTTCTATGACTTTTTTTTTAAATTAATTTAAATTAATATTGATATATTTTATTCAATATTTTCGTATTGCTTTGAAGCGCTGCAATTTGATGAAACATCATGAAACAAAATTTAATATAAAAGTATTTTAATGTAGGCTTTTTAAGCTTTGAAATTCTTTTTGACAAAATTGGTATGATGAATTTTCGCAAAGATATCGAATTTTTTATTATGTAAAAACTCTTTTAAATTATGACTGCTGGAGAAAATTTTTAAAAAATTTTGAAAAGGTTTATACAAATCAAGCATATCAAATATTTTCCTCTTTTTTTTTTCTATAAGCTTTTTAATTTCGAAGTTAAAAAATATTTTAGAAAAAATAAATTTTTAAACATTAAAATTTGCACAATAAAATAATTTGCAAATAAAAAAATTTGATTTTTTTTGGGAAAAATCATCGTATCGATTTTTTTCAAAAAGCAGTTTAAAACTTAGAAAGCTACTGTAAAATATTTTTTTAAGATTTAAAGGTATATTGTATTTGAGATATTTTTTATAATAAATTTTTTTCTATGGTGTCTCATTAAACTGCAGCGCTTCAAAAGAAAACAAAAATGTTATAAAAAATATTAATTTTAAATTTTATGTAATTTTGGAAAATGTAGAAAAAATTCAAACGCAGATTTAAATCCTTACCTTTGCACTCTAAAATATGTCGTAATACTTTTTTGCGATTTTTTTTTCACCGAAACATTTAACTTTTTATAAAATAAAAATCGTAAGTATTTCCAAACTTTTAACTAAGAGAGTACATGTTTGCTTTTGTGTCCATCTTTTTATCTTTTTTCAGGTAATATTTTTCAGATTTTTTTTCTGTGAATTTTCTTTTTCAGTTCGTTTGAACCTAGAAATGAAAAAAAATCCCCAATCAAAGATCCCAAAAATATAATATATACTGCTTGTTCCTACAAAAATCACAGTATAATGCACACAAAATTTCATTATAAGGAACGATAATTTCAGCTTTTACACTTATGTTTTAAAATAATTTTCCACGGACATTTATGAAGCAGAAATTAACTGTGATAATAAATTCAAAAAGATAAAAATAATTAGTACGAAGTAACTTAAAATTTTTGGCGACATATATAGAAGGTAAAGTCTTAATTTGCAAGCGAATTTTACTTGGGTAGAATTTTTAATCAGAGGCTTGCTTGCCAAAATATTTAACGTAGGAAATTAAATGTAGGAAATTAAAAAAGTTATGAAAAAGAACAGCGTCTAATTAAATTCTATTGGGGAAAACTCTATTCTAGATTTGGCCAAGAAAGAATTTTCAGGCATGAGAGAAATCGCGGCAGCTTTTACATCCCACGCGTTGAAGATGAATCGATGCTTTACATCGACAATAAATATCTTTACGAAAGTCATCTCTCCTTTGTCTAACAAAGAAAGTTGGGCTTCGTGCGAGGGAAGTATTAGTATTGTGAGATGGATGAGTCTATCTTTCGTAGCTGCGAGACGATCAAATTTCATATGCACGAATTGTAACTGACCTTTTAGAGAAAGCTTAATCTTTTACTCGAAGTTCGAAGTCATGTTTCGTTAGCATAAATAAATTTATTTTAGCTGATGAAAACACAAACACCGTGACGAATTAAAATTATTTTTCATTTATATCATTATTTATGATTATAATTATTTATGATTAGTTATTTATAATTGATTATTATAACATTATAATTATTGTGATTACTTTCTATTTATCTCTTTCTAACATAAAGGGTTTGATTATTGAGAAATGCTTTTATTGTTATTATTCAAATTTAAATTTTAATATTACGTAGTCTAAAAATTATATGTTACTGCTTAAAGAAAATCAAAGTGCATATTTCAAATCTTTCTCGATCACGGAAGTAAAATTTCTCTAGTCTGTTACAGAACGACAGAGTCGTAATCTACCGTTTAATAAATCGGATCATCGATCTAGATTCCGAACTTGCCGTTTCGCTCGGCCAACTTTCTTGTTTTCGCTTAAATGGGCCTTTAACTTTCCTCGTTTCAAGGAAAAGATTCTAAATTTCTCCGTAAAAATAAACTCGATAAAATACGTTTACTACAAAGAACGACAGTATAATATCATTTAGCAGAAAAGTCGAGAGAGAAATTTCACTTTATTTTTCATTATACGTAATGTACTTTTCGATTTTCAAATATCATTAGATGTTTTCCTTGAAACTATCAATATTTTATACATTAATAATCAATGAAAAATGTTTCGAATAGATTGATCAAAATTAATAATGGTATATAATAATCGATAAAATATTCGAGATATGAAATTATCTTTCGTACGAAATTATTGTTTGATGTTGAAATATTCGAAACCAAGAATATTTTTATTTAAATCAAATAAATCTGCATCACACCGCATCTTTTTTTATTTAAGGAGAGAAAGTTATATTTTAATTAGCATTCGATTAAATAAGAACTTGATTGAGAAAAAAGAATTGTTCACAAGATAACCCGTTATAAGATGTTTCATGGTCATTACAGATACAACGGCGTCATCGCGATACGAAGCGATTGAGCACGAAGTATTAAGTTAGGATAGGTCATGTTTTTCACGGCAATTCTCCATGTATATAGCATCTCGATCTCGCTCTCTCCCCCCCTCTGTATCTCTTTTGCTTTCACTTTCGTTCTCATTGAATACTCGCAAATGAAAGGAGGATATTCGAATTATTTTTCGGCTAAAATGAAATACGAGTTTTGAGATGTACAAATTATAATATCATATTAAAGAGTTACTTAAACGGAATCGAATGGTATATCGCTTATCTTAGGGAAATATCGAGAACACATGAGAAATCAACAGGAATGAATTTAACAGTTGTAAGATATTGAGATATCTTGGAAATATACTAAGTAATTGAAACTTTATTATGAATAGGTACTTAAATACATCTATAACTTGATAAACATATTCGTCGAATATTATTCAAAGATAGAATTTGAAACCAAACGATTATTTTGCGTTGAACTTTTCTCATCGTCTGTCGTTTGAAAATCTCTTCAAAGTTATACATATTGTAACAATATAGTGTTGTTTAATTCCCGGAATGTCTTGATATCTTAATACTTTATCAATAAATAACTTTTTATCAATAAATATATGATAATAAATAAATATATAATAGCTAATATTGATATGATAACAAATAAATATATGATAGGTCTTTAAATTTACTGAATATATGATAAATTAAATTTACCTTTGTCACGATTTTTTTCAACATTTCTGATGTTTCCTCAAGACAAATGATACATCAGCAATACACTCGACTCTATTTAATTAGTCTTTTAATACGGAAGAGTGTGAGTGTTTAACATGCGATACCTGTATTTAAGCTTAACTCATACGGCCCCCATGGGCCGTAGGATTCGGAATACGTCCGATCAGCGCGTCATGGCTATGCCAAGACTTCGCGCTTGCGGGATGTAGGTTCCAACGAGCAGTCTTTTAATACATTTCGAAACTTTTATTTTGGCCGAAAAATAGTCTTGTCTTGCTTTCATGGCCACAGCAGAATATATAAGGTGTCCCAGAATTACCGCCAAATATTTCGTGTACTGGTAAAGCTGACTAAACTGAATCGAAAAATCCTTCACTATTTTATAATTTTTGCAATAGTTAACAAAATATTAATTACTAAATATCGCCTCGAATATTAGTTTTTGATAATTTTTTATTCAAGTATTATCAACAGAAAATATTACAGAAAAATAGCAAGAGACAAAAATTATTTATTTTCTTCTCATAGAGCTCTAAAAATTTTCTCAAAAATTTTTATCAATTTTTTTAGTATTGCATTTTTTTATTGACAACTATTTTTACCAACATGAGAAAATGCGATAACTAAAAAATTCTGAAAAAATTCTCAGAACTCTATGAAAAGAAAATAAATAATTTTTGTCTCTTGCTGTTTTGCTGTAAAGTTGATAGTACTTGAGTTAAAAATTATTGAAAACTCATGTTCGAGGCGATATTTAGTAATTGTGTCGGCAATTTTTATTAAGTATTATTTTAACTATTGCTAAAATTGCAAAATAATAGAGGACTTTTCAACTCAATTTAGTCCGCTCTATCTACGCATGAAATATTTAGCGATTATTTAGGACACCCTAAAACGACCTATTTTTTTGATGATACGAATCTATTATAATTGTTTATTAATGATTTATACTGACGCAATTTGGACCCGAAATGTACAGATTGTGATTTATTGCATTCTGTTTGTCACGTCGACTTGCTATTTTCTTTTTCATTTTAATGGAAAATATTTCTTCTTTTTTGGAGGAGATTTTACCTGTATTGAAAAAGGACTATAACTGGTCAAGGTCAGAAATATAGGAGAATTTTGGAAATATTTCTTTCCGATTCCTTTAGAATAGTATAGAATAGAATAAAATAGAATAGAATACAATAGAACAGAAATTCATTGAATAGTGAATAGAAAACTTTCATAGCTCTTAGCTATTTTTTATTTGGAATTTGTTTATCAATAACCGATCTGCATTATTTATTAAGATTTAAATTCAGATAAAATTTTTTTCCAAAACAGTGGAAAGGCTGATTCCGCAGTATATTTTACGAAAAATTAAGATTACAAGTATATGATGATAAAGTATTATGTAATATAATTAAATAAGACAACATTCTCATTGATATATATTGAATAATATTTTTTCTTTTTTACGTTGTTATTTATTTACTTTTTGAAATTTTACAGATAAATGTATTTTGATAAATATATTTTGATACACGAAGAAATCTGAATATTCTTAGAAAGAATAAAAGTAACTCAAATTCGGTTTTATCATTATATTTATTAATTACATTGAGAAAAAATGTATTACATTTCAATAAATATTTATTTGAATATTTATACTACTAAACATTTACAGTAAATAAATATTTACTTAATAATAAAAATGATAATTAAACCAAATTAACCTTCAGACTGCGAACGTGATACTCTCACGCACGACAGTCGCAGAGTTAAAAATGACCCAAGAATGAAATTGTTTAAAATGTTTGAAAAGCAGTTTTTTATATTACATATTATATAATAATATGTAGTAAATTATTTCAAATATATAAAAGGAAAAATGAAAACACATTTTTATCATAGAAATAAATCCATTTATTCATTTTCTTCACAGTTAAAAAAGTAAACAATTCTAATTCTTCGGATCTCGCGAGACCTGCTTCCATCGGTAGGTTTTTGTGCGTGCGTGCGTGCGTGCGTGCGTGTTTATCACTAGCTTAAAATGTGTTTCAGAACTTTATATGTGACACAATCTCATGCAATTATATATTCATTTTTAGATAATGTTTTTAAACTGTTGAAATATATGATTTGTACAATTTTTCAAAGATTCCGGAATCAAATTGATTTACACTACCTATATTAAAAATCTGTAGTCATAATTCTTCTTCAAGTGCCTTGCGTTATTAGCAACGCTCTCTTTTGTATAAATTCGCGCACAAATCATATGAGGACCTACAATTTAAACATCGATTTCGAATAATAATTTTTAATATAGAGGGTAAGATAAGTTCATGTTACGTAAAATAAATTCGAATAAAATGACCATTTTTTAATGCAAAAAACATACTTTTATTTTTGTTATTTTTTAAATAGTATTTCAGGATATCAACACTTCATTGAAGCTTAAAGTAATAAATACTATTGACATTAAAGATGGAATACAAAACAAAAATTTAATATTATCAAAAAATTATAACGTATGTACATTGGCTATCTTACCTAACGCTTATGTAAAAAATGATCATGATATGAAATAGTTGGCCTTATTTTTTAAAAATGAAAATAAGAGGCATCTCCAATAGGCCTGATATTGATTGACAAATGCAGTTATTTAGGTTGTGATCCTGAACAACATTCAAGAAGTTTGTCATCGATCGAGTTACTTTAGGTAATGCTAATGCGGTATTGTACACTGAGAGAAATGTTTTATACGAAATGTTTTATATGAACAACTGCAAAATTTTGTTTACTTACAAAAACTATTGATCGATATACGATCAATCAAATCAATAATTACTATGACGATATTAATTTGATTGATTTTGTTGAATTTACTAAATGAGCTAATAATTTAACACAAAGCTGTATGATGTTTATAGATCTTTTGTAGCTAGAAATAGAACATTTTATTACCTGAATAAAATAATTATAAGAATATATATCTTTCACTTTCTACAGAATGAAATTATGTTTGACGTTTCTAAACTTCCTTAGCTTAGCAAAAATATATAGATTTAAAGCAATTGATTATTAATCGCTCTGAAAAAGTGGTTGTTACATGATTGGCTATGGTATGATGAGAGTCGAGAAGTGCACGAAATTAGTTTCTAATCGTTCCGACTTTATACAGATAAACGTCGAATTTCTCTTACAAGAAGGCACACCATCTCTGACAGTTCCTGACGAAACCCTCCTCACTCACATCATAGTGGATTATTTTGTTGAAATTACTAAAAGAATACTTATTTTGTAATGGAAACCAAATTTTATATTGTTATTTACTAAACGTAAGTAATCAAATAAATTTATATTGTTAAATAAAAAAATTTTATTCATCTAACAAAAAAATATTGTATTTTGCTATTTTAAAAATAATCCAATGATAATTGGCCACTTGTAAATAATGTTACATTCGACGAGTGTGCTTACGATTTCACGCCACTCGAAACCGCTCGCGGCTAACGTTCCGAACACAGAAATGAAAAACACTTATCTTAGAAAAATATACACTCTTTAATGCCACAAAATTGTACAACAAAAAGAAAAATAGGAAAACACGTTCGCGTGCGATGATAGCTCAGCCAGAATTCAGAGTCTCGTGTAAAACGAATCAAACCATACGTTTCTATGGGAATTCATTTATCCTCTTCTTCCTCGCTTGCGATACAGGCTTCAGCGATCGAAGTGATCGACACGTAATTCTCTTTTTTTGTTATTATATCTTTTTTCTCAGTGTAACTGTGAAGCCTTATAACTCGCAAAGTACTTAATGAAAAAATATCTTAATGTAGTGTTTTGAAAAATTCTTGAGATAAGTTATGGGAGGTTCATTAAAAAAATTCAAAATGACTTTGCTCTGATAAGATCACCCAAGATCAAACCAATAATACTATTTTATGTCTCCTTCGAATTCACGTAATTTTTGTCTGAAATTTTTTTCAATCTCACGTCTTATTCTCGAAATATTTAGTGTCTCAATTAAAATGAAACACTATAATTAATAACTATAATTATATAACTCATAAAATAAAAATTATAATTATAAAAATATAGTTTTATTTAAATTTAATTATGCATTTCGCGAGTTTCTTCCGTGTCCAGATTCATTCATCTTGGAATGCCAACGTGAACCTTGCAGTCCATTTCATCAGGAGAGCAGTCTAATACTCAGTAAGAGTGAATCCTTTTCTATGTAAGATTTAGCTGCGTTCGGCAAATTTGAGACGTCGGAGTGCTCTTTTTCTACAGTTAGGCCGGATTCACACCGGAAGAACAGTAAGCGGAAAAGCGGAAGAACTAATCAGAATTCGCGGAAAGACAGAAGCAGACAAGCGGAATAGTACTGCCTACTATTACTGCGAGTTCCGATTGGCTTCCACTTTCCCGCTTTCCACTTTTCCGTTAAGGTGTGAACCCGGCCTTAAAATTTTGCCACCATATTGGCTACAATGCTGACGTTGCTGAGAAGAATACTATCAGCATCGCCAATGTGGCGAGAATCTAATTCAGTAAAAAAATAAGCATTATCTATCCTTTTGACAAAATCATGCGAAAAAAAGGGGCGAAAAAATAAGCGTTTAGAGAATGGTTCAGATCCAATCGGACATTTAGATCTAGAAGAATATACCAATAGCAGCGCTCACATGCCTCTTTAATGAGTCTATACATCCATAACTTCTTTTTCTTCTATCTTTTTTTTCTTTTCTTTTCTATTTCGGTTTTCATTTTCTAGATTTAGTATGGTCAAAATTTCGAATAGTTAACGCTTGTTTGTCAAGGAAGCAGTTTCTAAATCGTGCGTAAGGATACATGTAACAGGAAGAGGTATTCTATCTTCTATACAAAACTGATGAAATAGGCAAGTAAACATATACTCTCTAATCTGATTATATATTTAACAGCGGTTATTCAATAATTATATATGATATCTTAAATTTAAATTAAATAAATGTTAAAGGAATGTATGCTGGAATGACGGTCAAACTCTAATAATAGTTTTCCTGACAGCACAAAATTATTTATAATAAATATTTATAATAAATATTTATTATTATTAATTTTTTTTTAATGTTATATGAATATTTACATTATTTTATATAAAGCTTTATTCGAAATGTTATTAAAAGTTAGACTAAATATTTAATGCAAAGGGAGATTTCCCATGCTGCACTCTGTTACTGGTGACCACCAGTATAGTTTAATGTTTTCCGATTTTGTATCCAATTATGCCGCTGAAGATGGCTCGAAGTGAGCCGAAACATTCGATCGTTATGCTTACGTGAAATGTAAAACACATTGGGTGCATTCAGAAGCAACGACCGTTCACTGAGCAAAAAAAGGATTAATCTATTATTAATATGTTTATTTATTATAATTCGTAACGAATAACTTTATCTACTATAGATAATCTTTAATATTATTTTTCTTATTTATTTATTACTGTTTATTATTTCTCTAGTGCTGTGTTTAGGCCGTAAAGATTATGTAGCGCTCAGTGAGTGGTGGAGCGTAATTTTAAGTCGCTCCATCGCTCACTAAGCGCTACATATTCCCTCCGATCTTTTAGTATGTTACTCTCCAAAAATAAGCGACACTTGAATTTATTCAATTTTCGTTCAAAAAATTTTTGTCTATCTCTTACAGTTTCGACGATATCCGTTTCGAAAAAGAAAAATCAATTTTCTTCTAAAGAGTATTTTATCTCTAAAAAGTGCGTATGAGCACGTATAAAAAAATACATGTCGCTTATTTTTGTCTGGAGAATAACATATTAAAAATTCATTAAGATCGGAGGGGAACAGTTGGATCCCTTA
>Ga0157364_1002382_pt1 | contig 17417 bp, 4 predicted proteins | sample AttsexASBM2_FD_111476 | JGI IMG/M metagenome (GOLD analysis project Ga0157364, IMG submission 111476) | Fungus gardens microbial communities from leaf cutter ant in Ribeirão Preto, State of São Paulo, Brazil - Atta sexdens ASBM2 | ecosystem: Host-associated > Fungi > Mycelium > Unclassified ... | reverse complement strand
CATGCACGCACACACACACACACACACACACACACACACACACACACACACACACACACACACACACACACACAAAATCTTCCATTAAATCCGCAAAATTTGCAAATGCACTTTGAAGAATTAAAATGTATGTAGTATAAAGGCACAGAAGAAAAACTTATGCAGGATGATTCTTATTCTGGGATTCTTGGTTGTATATAACATTAATTTAGAGGACAACAAAATAAAAAATATATATATATCAAACATTGATTGATTACATTCTTTAACAAAAAAAGACTTTCTTTCAAACATTGGAACAAGACTAACCACTTTTTATAATTTTTTGAATGCTGAATATGAATGCGTTTTCCAAATTGTTCTATCCCATTACAGTTCTGAGAAATTTGATATTTAATTTGCGAGAAAAAACTTTGTTGTAAGGGGTATTCTACATTACAACTAGAATGTATGATACTGAAAAAGTTTTATTGCAATAAAAATTAATCCAATTTTTACATTAACGATGTAATTAAATGATTTTTTTGGCTCATAATTCCTTTTCTTTTTCGTTTTTTAAAATTGAGTATATTGTTGGGATTTTCAACCTTCAAAAAGATTTTTTAGTTGGCTAATATTTATAATTGTTAATATTTATAATTATTAAGTACAGAATCTATTATGGAAAAACCGTAAATTAAGTCATTAATAATTTCACAGCTTTCAACTATATTTATTTAAACATATAAGTGTTTTTATTATTGAATACGAATCTGTGTTTCATTAAATATGAATCTGTGTTAAAATTAACGAATTCAAAATAACAGATTCAATATAGCAGATATAAAAAGTAAAAAAGTTTAAATTGTTGCAAAATGTATAGATATCTTTTATGATTTTGAATTTGTCAATTTTTATCGGATTCGTCTACAACGGTCTAAAAAATCATTACATTTAATTAAACATGATTAAAACTAATAAATGTCAATGACCGGTTCATTTTTCAACAGATCCCACAATAATCAACAATCATTCACAATAAACCCCATAATAATCATAAATATCTTGTCTCCTATAGCTGATACAAAATCCTTTTAGTCGAGAATCCTAACATGCTTAATTTTGATTGCAATAAAATTTTTCTAGTATACGTCATACATTATAACATGATAAAATATGTAAAAACTTTTTTTTATAAATTTCTCCAAATTGTAATATGATAGAGCAATTTAGAAAATGCACTCGTATTCAGCATCCAAAAAATTATGAGAAATGTCTGGTTCTGATGTTTTTTTTCAAGTAATGTTATTCAAATTATTTTCCAAATCATAACATTTTAAAGAAAGTATTGCAAATGTAAATTTATTTTGTACAATATATTCAGATTCGAATTAATTATTGGTACTGTTTGTATCCCTTTCATTTTTAATGAAACAAAATACTAGATGCATTCTCTATAATAAATGTATATGAAGAGAGAGACGCTGTAAATCTTTTTAACTTGTATGTATTTCAATTTGTGTAATAATTTAGAAAAAAGACTGTATGGGATAATTTGTCACATATAACATGTTTTATACTCTAGAATTTGGCATCTAAAATAGTAAAAATTAAGAATCATATCCTGCATAATACCATATGGTGCTGTCATTTAATGTCAATTCAAGTGCATATGTGTAAACACGACATTCAATACTAGATCACACAGTTCCGTCACTTATTAGCTATGAAGTATTTAAGTATATTATTTGGTTTTGGTTTGCTGGTTGTGGGCCAAGAACGAGTGACTTCTCTCCTCTCAATGGATAGAGTTTTGAAGACTGTAGTATCCACCGTAGGTGATAATTGCATTGGTGATGAAGGACTCAATCTCAAACCAGCCATTTCATTACTTGGTGATTCTCGAGGACCTCTCAACCATACTTCCAGCTTGGTTTTCTTCGGTAGTGGTTCTACCTCGTTTTGTAAATCATCTTCCGTGTTCTGACTTGCCATGCATAATTTTGAGATTGGTGAGCACGAAAGACTTGAAGTAGCAGTATTCATCAAGCTCATCGCCGATTGATCTGAGCTGTCATTGCTATCTTGATTAATACTCATTGGGGATCCCTGATTCATTTCAGAAATACCTTCTTCAGAGCTGATGTCTAAAACGGAATGGACGGCAACTTGTTTGCACAAAAAAGGTGCAATACTACTCCTGCCATATGATCTCTCCTCGAACTTGGTGAATGCAACTCCCAGAAGTGTTAAGTGGAATGACTTGGAGACGTCAACTATTCGATGAAATAACTTCATGGCAAGTGTCAACATTTTATTATGATCGTATACGCCGTTTTTTGTGGATGGTAAGAGATGTTTTGGTAATGCGCATTGCCTAGTCTCCCTCTTACCTGAAGTAGGTTTGTTCAAATCATGCTTTCTCACTGTTATTCTCATAGCAATAGGAATTCTACCATCTTCCATTGCTAATTCTGTTAATCTTCTTAATAGTGCACCTAACCGTGACTCTACTTCGGCTACCAACGACACACTTTTAAATCCGTCTTCCAGACCTATGGATTGTTTCTTTCCAGATGGTTTTACTGCTGTCTCATCAATTCCCTCTGCATTGTCTTTCAGTCGTCTCGCTAGATCAATGCCAATTTTTAGTTCCAGATTTTCTAAAGGTATTCTACGTATATCGTCAACTGTTCTTATATTGTTCGATAATAATAATTCTGTAGTCTTTTGTCCAACACCAGGTATCTTGGATACAGAACCTATTGTCGAGAGCAATAATGGACCACTGCAAGGAAAGATTAATGTTTGTTGATTTGGTTTGTTTAACGATCCTGCTAATTTAGCTATAAGTTTATTGTGTGCTATTCCAGCACTGCATGTAAGATGTAATTCTTCATAAATGCGATTCCTTATGTCAGCTGCTATTTTCGAGCCAATAATCAAGCGTGTATGACAACCACATGGACATTCCTCCTCAGAAGGACCAAATATCTTGCTTACTTCTTTTAAATCTTCAAATTCTGTACTTGAACTGCTCATGTCAAGTTCTGTATCATTCTGAGATTTAAGCTGTTTTTCTACAATTGATGTCACATCAAGAAAATTATCGTCAAAGCCCAGTCTTTCCACTAATGGCGTAAACTGATGCAAAATTTCAGATATTTTAGTTGAGTAATGACGATAATTTGTTAAATCTTCTCCATTTACCAAAGCTAGCTCTGGACACAAACGCAAGGCTTCTTGCACTGACATACATTTTTTTATTCCATATTCTCTTGCCAGATAGTTGCTAGTAACCACTATACTTTTTTGCTGCACACCTAATGGCCTTCCCTCTAATTCAGGATGATTAATCATTTCCACCTGAGCATAAAAGCAATCGACATCCAAATGGATGATAATTTTTGGATGATGCATAATATCAAAATTTGCAGTATCCATAGATGTTTATTATAGTGCAATACCTTTGTAAACGATAAAAACTGTACAAAATTCTCACGTTTCACTTTTTAGATCTTCTTAAACTGCATCTGCAATAGAGATATATATAATTAATGAATGATCTTAAAGCATTTCAAATAAGAAATTGATAATGGTTATTTTTAAGAGCTTTTTTTACATGAATTTGTAATGCACTTCAACTTCGCAGCAAGATGAAAATATTTCCAGATAACGGATCGAAGGCAATGAGGCTATCAGTTGCGCGTGAGAAACAGAACCTGCGTTACTGTTAGTTCGTGTGGGAGTTTTCACTCCCGAAAATTATTTGACACTTTCAGTGGATCTATGATCCAATCTCAAAGTATGAGACACGTTTCTGTCAATCGGCGATTTGTGCAATCGACACCGCAAAATAAAGCTCTCTCATAACAAACAGATAGAAACTTGTTTACAGTAAATCAATTCATTTTCACATGGTAGCCATGTTTTTAAATTGTCATAGATACAGATGATGTATACAAGAAATTCCCGAATCTATGCAGACCTATGCGGATCTATCGAGATATAAGATGGTCGCATTCATCTCGTCATGAAAACTATCAACAGATAAGAAATATCACAGAGACCTCTCGTGGAGAATAGTAAACTTCATATTTGTCATTTCGTTTAAGGGCTATGCATAATGAAAGTAATATAAGGGTGCGTTCACATTCCTAGACAGAAGACAAAAAACAGCAGCCTGTCAGAGTGTTCTTCCATGGGATGTGAAACTACGGAACGTTCGTGATTGGTAAAGCTGGCGTCCCATGGATCGGAAATTTACAGCGGAACGGAACAGCGCGATCAATACGATCTGCAATCATTATTCTGCTTTCTTTTCTATGTGAGGCTTCATATGCAGCATAAACGTAACTTACATCAACTAATTAAATTGTATCAAATTATATCAGCTACTATGTCTAGTATATCAACTACTATACTATTGTTCTAGTTGAGATAATTTAGGTTTGTTCGCGTCGCATGCTCCAACATGCTCCTGCCATAGTTCCTACAATTATAGTTTCTCACATACTCACTCTAATGAGGGCATTAGAGTGAGAAAGAGCTATGACAGAGCATATTGGAGCATACGACGTGAACAAATCTTTTGATTGGCAAGTTATGCTGCAAGTTATGCTTTGTGAAAGCAGCCTAAGGATGTCGTCCCATGGGTGCCGTCTCATATACATGGAATCGGAACGTCGGAATGAATTTCTTACTAGAAATGAATTACTAGCATTCCGTTCCCTAAAATCGATTCTATATTAGTTGTAAGCTGATCGCAAGTTTGTTGCAACAACCAATCTGAAACTTGTATTTTGAAATCAACACTTCATATTGGCTGTCGCAACAAACTTGTGATCGGCTTACAACTAATGTAGAACTGGCTTAAGAAGTTTCTCTGTATCAGAACTACCGGAATCATGATCAGAACAATATAGAGATGATACAAAATCAACAGAATCAGGTTATGTCGATCCAGCTGTTATTGGATGGTTGAGAATTTGATAACTTTGAAGAAGAAAATTAATAATAATTCTTATTTTTCAATACGATATATTCTTGTTTTATATATAGTTTTATACATAATCCAATTATAATGTCAGCAATTTTTTAAATAATTCCGTTGTCATTCAGAAATAATTGAAGAACTTCTCACAATCCATCGTTTGCATTTCAAAGATTAAATTGTTACTTGCGCCTTGGTACGCCGCCTCATTCTTTGTGTAAATATTGATTGTACATTCAGAATTTTCGTTTTCTTATATATTTCTGCAATAAAACATTATAAGTGAAATAGACTATTATAAATAAAATTTTCGCACGCTCTTAAATATCGAAATAGCACTTCAACATTTCTTGCCTTTCGCAATAACTTTAACATTAGTAATAACACTACTTCTTCATCCATCATTGTAGATTTACAAAAAAAGTTTCTGAATATTCATTTCAATTTTTAAATTCAACCAATTCAGCTGAACATGCCATTCCGTTCCATAAAAATTTTCTCTATCCGTTCCATGTTCGCCGGAACGCAATGGAATTTTAGTAACAAAATATATTTCACTCTTATAATTCAATATTTTTGAGTATTCAAAGTAATGTTATAAGTAAGATAATTGCACAAATTATGCATATTTACTACTTTAGGATATCAACGCGATGCTGCAAACGTTTTGAAGCGTTTTTTAACTGGTCAGTTTGTAAAATTCTTCTAGGACCGTACCCCTAATTGGTCCATCAAATACTTCAAAGTATTTGTAGCATTTTGACCACAGCCTTAGTCACATTAAAATAATGAAATATCGATTAAATTAAACAAATTAGCTTGCGACTGAGGCGACATTCCTGTTTTCCATTTTGTTCCACCTACATGGGACGGATAAAGAAATATCTTACGGAACGGAATTGTAGTGAACTCAATTTTCTAGTAAGAAATCCATCGTTCCGTGTACATGGAACAGCACCCATAGAGCGGAAATTTGAAATGGAACGGAATGGAACTCGCAGAATCAACACGACAATCAATTCCGCTGCCGCGTATACCGCTCAATGACTTAGTTTCCATCGAGGATTTAATCCGGATCAGAAAGTAAGAATCAACCAACTACAGTCGAGCATTCCCCTGTCGTTTGACTGCAAGGAAAATACTCGATTGTAATTGATTGGTTTTCACATTCTGATCCGAATTCAACGCTCAATGGAAACTAGGCCAATGGGACATAAAACCTATTCTACAATAGCCGTAATTGTAAGTGGTAGTTGTAAGAATTGACCAATCACAGTCGAAATATTCTTCTCACAATCGACTTGATTGGTCAATTCTTACAACAACTACCATTTATAATTACGCTTATAACTACGACTATTGTAGAATAGACTAAGGCCGTTTCATAGAGCGGAAATTGATAACGGAATGGAACTCGTGGAATCAACACAACGAATCACATCGTTCCGCTATTTTTACTATAATTTTACCGTTACAATTTGCAAAATAAACGGAAGTACATAATCTTAATATTATATGCTATCGACATATATTATCAGCCATATAATGTGATTTATTACGTACTACTTTTTCATTAATATGGACATAGTAGCAGAATATTAATGATTCGATAATTACAGTAAATATGAATATAGATATTAATCAACAGCCTACGATTCCGTTTATTTTCTTTCTCTTATGTCTCATTGAATGGTAAATGCGAAAGCGGAATCAAGTTTCCAATCGTGAGATTGTTTTACGATTGTGTTAAAAATATTATACTGCTAAAGAAGTTCTAATGTTTACCAGTTTGTTATACATGATTATATTTATATTAAAATACTATTTTTATTATTATTGGGTGCTTTCCAATTGCTTAACACATCTTAACACAAACGTATACAGGAATGCAACACACAAAGTATCATTGTGCATTCAATTGGAACAGAATGTGTAGACTGTGCATGATTGAGATCTGTTTCGGATAAAGGTAGATTAAATGTAGCTTTTTCCGCCTATTACATAAAAAAAAATAAAAGTACTAGCTACTCAATGTCTTCCAATCCTCCTCATTTATAGCCTACAATTACATGTTACTAATTTATAATTAGTAACATGGGTAGATATTCTAAAGGATTTAGGAAAAGCGTAAGGATGCGATTACATGGAGCGCGATATGCAATACACGGTACAGTAATTAATAGTAACTAACTAGGCAACTAGGAAATCGCGTACCACGTACCGCCTATTTCTTTCGCTGATATTACATGGAGCACGGTTTGCGCGCCGTTTGCGGCACGGGCTAGTGATTAACTCACATTAATATGAATTTTAAAAATATATTTACTTATTTTTATGCACATTTTATCGATATTCTTATTTTTTTAACAAATTTACTTAATAATTGCATTTAAATTAATTAATTCTATTAAAAAGTGCATAGTAATGTATAATAATGTGAGTTTGTTAATGTCGCAACTCCATGTAATATCAGCGAAAGAAATAGGCCGATATATATACGGTTCCCTAGTTGCCTAATTAGTTATTATTAGAGTCTGAGCACAAAAATTCGTAACTTACTTAGAGACTTAAGTTATAGACGTAAGTAACACACAAGTTTTGGCGTATGATGTACACTTTATTGCCGTCTCTTGGAGACACGATAATAAGTTGTACGTATACGTGAAAGCTTGTGCGTCTACTTATTTACGTCTATAATTTAAGTCTAAAATGTTACGAAAATTCTTGCTCTAATAATAACTAATTAGGCAACTAGGGAATCGCGCTTACATATCGCCTATTTCTTTTGCTGATATTATGGAGCGCGGTTTGCGGCATGGATTAACAAACTCACATTACTATACATTGCTGTGCACTTTTTAATAGAATTAATTAATTTAAACGCAATTATTAAATAAATTTGTTAAAAAAATAAAAGTATCGATAAAGTGTGTATAAAAATAAGTTAATATATTTAAAAAATTCATATTAATGTGAGTTTGTCACTAGCCCGTGCTGCAAACGGCGTGCAAACCGCGTTCCATGTAATTTACGATGTAATGTGACAATTCTTGTGCTCAGTTACTGTACTGCGTACAGTACTCTTAGTTACTGTACTGCGTATCACGTACCGCACTCCATGTAATCGCACGTAAGGGAACGTTTATATTGATCGTAATCGTATGCCATAATCTGTAAAAATTGACTAATCACATTCGAGTATTTCTCTTTCATTCAACAGTAAGAAAGGAATACTCGAAAGTGATTGGTCAATTTTTAGTCAAATTGGTTGAATTTGTAATATGTTGTAACTCTAATATGTTGTAACCCTAATCAAAAATCTTTATGAAGTAAAATACATGAAGTAAAATAATAAATAGTTTTTGAATTATTGTACATCAAATTCTGTCAAAAAAAAAAAACAGCAATATTGGCAGAGTTTCTTTTGCGGGGTCCTTTATTTAATATTGTATTATCATTCTCCGATGATAAAAATAATGACTCAGCGAAGGAGAATGAATTAAAATGGATTGAAATTTTTTTTTATCCGAATGCGTATTTTAATGTGAATATTTTTTTGGGATTTAATTGGATTCAATTAGATTCAATTGGATGCAATTGGATTGAAAAACTGCATTTCCTATTTAAAATTTTGAATTGAACAATATTCACAATGTGTGTTGTGTACAAAAAGCTAAAATTTTTTAGATTGAAAGGCATAGAGATATGCTCCATGCAATTCCTATAAATGAATAAAAATGCATTCAGGATTGAAAAGCATTCAGTTTAATATTCGTAAACCAATATTTCTGAAAATCTGAATTCATTTCAATTCATTTCAATCTATTCTCGTTTGTTGGGGAAAGAACAACAAAGAAGACAAAGAAAGTTTAAACAACGTATAAATTATTTTGACAAATTAGATCATGTAGAATTTAAAATGTGATTTTGATTAAACAAACAATCAGTATTATTAATATTAGAAGGGATAAGAGTTGGAATTTGTCACTAATTAGTATGTTAAAATTACCGTATAATTAAATTTTTAAGTATTAAGAAAATAAATGTACAAGATCATTTATAGGAATAGGAATAGGAATGCAATATCTCCTAAATAATTATTGTTAATATAGAACAATTATTACAATATATACAAATACTTCGCATTTATGCTTATCATTCCTTATAAACAATGATTATAACAGGATCATTCCTTATAACAATGGATTTTCTCTAAGCACAACATCTGCGCATTACATAGTTCATTCAAGGTCAGTGCTAGGCTATGATCTCGTTATATTCACTTCCCAAGTACCGAACAAGAAATAAAGAAAAAACAATTATACTACCTAACCTTTTTATACTATACCATTGCTCGTTTTTCAAGGATCATTGATTGCATAGATTGACACATGTATATGTCCAGTTTGATGAGTTATCATAAAGATATGTTATTTTAATTACCTTATTTATCTATAATGTTTATTATTATATTATATTTATTTTGATTTTATATTTATTTTGATATTATATTTTGATTATTACAGATGAAGAAAATATTGAATTATTTCGTAATAGAAAAGATTACTTTTCTTTAAATGTTCAAACAATATGTAATAGCAATCTTTCATCAGCAAAAAATTTTTTTGTTTTCTTTAAATTATCCCAACAGCTTTGCAAAACTTCAGAATTTCGATTCATTCATTTCATTCACCAGAAGATCTATTATTAAATGAATGTTCTATAACTTTTCAACATTTCTCTTTGTCTTTTGAGATTACTGAATCAGATTTCTTATTTTCAAGAATGTCTTTATATTGCTAAATTTATTAATATATTGTTATTAATATATTGTTATACTAAATTTATTAATATTATTTTCTATGCTTCGGAAAAATTCTGAGCACGTTTACGTTGTAATTTAATTGTCATCTTTCCTTTATTCATTATGTTTACACACACACATGTACTTGATGTTTATTATAACACTACGACATACTATGAAGACAATAAAAAAAAAATATATATTTTAAGGTTTGCGCCTTATTTCTATTAGAACAAACGCTATTTGAAATGAACCAATCTGTATTAAATATTCTAAAGTGGGGAGCAGATTCTTGCATAATGCATGACATATGAGGCAAGAAGTTGAACCAATCAAAATCTCTTATTTCCTTCCTTTCCGCGAAATAAAGAACTCTGATTGGTTGATTTTCTTATGCCTCATGTTTTATGCGTTAGAGTCTGTGTTCCCCGCTTTAAGTTTCCTAAAGTTATGTTGCTCAAGTTATCAGTTTAGCTAAACGTTCTAGATGGAGTATTCGTAGAAACCATTCCATATTAAATTGATGATACTTAGAGTCGACTTTGTGCTGCTAAGATGCACTAACATGGTTCTAGTGCTGCTCTAGTGATGCTCTGACACGGTGCTGCCCTAACATGATGTTGCTCTGACATGGCAGAACTACACTGGATTGATGTGATCTAGTGCAGAATTATGATTGAAACTAATAATGTATATTACAATTAATGATAGTAAACATAAATATTTTCATTATTAAAAATATTTATTTTTTATCATATATAATTATATACTTTCTTGTTCGAGTATTTATTCACAATGTCCACATAATTTTTAATTTTTGGCTTTTCTTCTTTTATTACACATAACATATCTTCTATTTCATCATCGCTATTACTTATTTCTAATAATTCATTTAAATTCTAATAATTTATAATAAATAATTTTAGTCTTTCTTTATCTACCATTTTGTAATTTTTTGCTGCCTAACTAATTTTGTTTGTTTGAAACCAAACTGCACTGACAAAAGTATCAGCATTTCTTGTTTGGTTCATTCGATTGATCCGAATACAAATTCAGCACTACATTCAGTCAGTTTTTATTTGCCGAATACGCACTGATACAACTTGAAATGCGCACAACCTGAATGCGTGGCACCGAAAAAGTTCGCACTCAATCAGTCTACCGAACGTGCCATGAAAGTTAATCTTAATCAATGTTACTAAACTGCAGTTAAAACCAAAAATTGATTGAAATGGCCCTAAGAAAGAAAACAGAATGGCTGTGATTCGTCGTGTTGATTCCGCGAGTTCCATTGTCAATTTCCCCTTTATGGGGCGACACCCTTGTGACTCCTGCACACAGAACGCATGCCGCGCGATGAAAGTTAGCCAATTAACGATGTGGACAAATGATATGCACTCGTAGAAAAAATATTGCTGCTGATTCAAAATGAGTTCTGAAAGCAAAGAAAATAATATTTTATGATGATGTTGGTAAAAATTTTGATGAAGTTTTGGTAATTTTTTAATACAGTCATAAAAAAGGCCAAAAATATTTTTTCGACACAAAATCCAATTTATCTCGAAAAAATGCTACGCAAATTCTGGCCACATTCGGATTTAGCGCGCAAAAATAGATAATAAAAAATATTAAAAATTGGGTTATAAGATGTTTCTTGCATCTAAAAGACGACATCTAAAGATTTCTTATGTCATAATTTTAAACTTTATGTTATTTGGAAAACTACTATCTTTTAAAAAATCTTGCAAATTGTGTAATTAATTACAATAAATGTAACTTGTAATTTAACTAATAAATTTCAAGATATTTATGATGTCAATATATATTGTACAATAATTAAAGAATGTTTTCAAAATATATATAATAGGATACATTTGTAATAATCTCCATCTCTTCTAGATTTTTGTGTAAAAAAACTTATACATGTTATTTTATAAAAACTTGAAATAAACTTTGATGGATCCAAAAAATTAATTTAAAAAATTTTCTATTACACAAATAATGTTTTCTTATCGTTATCAAGAGATTTTTCGATGTATCTTGAATAGTCACTAACAAGGAAAGGCTTCCAGATATCTCTCTCCGATTATAATAAAACTTAGTGTTTGTAGAAGGAATAAAAATATTTGTATATGTAATATGTATTTTTTTTATCAGCAACCAAACATGTTTAATGAGTAAAATCAGTCCTCGGAAATCAGCCAAATATTTATTGTTTTTTGGTTATAATTTCTGAACAAACTATAATAACGTAATAATTAATATACAAAGTGTACAGATGAATTCGAAAGCTGTCTATTCGTATAAAAATTAACCAGGTATGCTCATCTATATTTCTAACATTTCCGAAGTCATCAGTACAAATATAATCCTAGCGAATAGCTCTTCGCAATGCTACACCGGGGAATTTATAGAGACTAAAAGACGACTCAAACAATTTGGCGTACAACGTCAGATTTTGATATTCTGTACTATATATACAGAATATAATATTGTAAATATGTACAGAATATAATATCGTAAATATATAGAATATAATTTCGTAAATATGTACAATATTACGAAATTATATTCTACATATTTATGTGATTATGCTTCGTTCAAAAGTTATTTAAAAAATGAAAATTTAATCAATTTTCGAAGAATAATTTCATTCCTTAAATTTATTTAATTGCCAATAAAAAAAATATTGAATATTTTTATTCCATCTACAAATTCATCAAGTTTCATTAAAATCGGTGAGACTTGGAAGCCTTTCCTAGTAAATAAGATATATACATTACATGACTCACAGTATGATCCATTTTAAATTTAAAAACATTACATGTTGCAGCAATATTGCAGAGATTTTGCAGCGATATTGCTTCTGTGATGGGATGCTGTGTATGGAATGCTATTCCTAATAAAAACTGGGTCGAAAAGTCCTCTATTATTGTGCAATTTTTGCAATAATTAATAAGATATTAATTTCTAAAAATTACCGAATAAACGGATAAATCGATAAATATACAAGACAATTTTAATTATCTTTCAGTGTTCTTCGTGAAATATTTTGAAGACGTTTCTTAGAAAGAACTCTTAAAGTTGTCTTATCGATTTTAGACATTTTGTTCATTGAGTAACCAAAGAAAGATGTTGCGAAGATTGCAAAATGTAGAGAACTTTTCAACTCAGTTCTTTATTAAGAATAGCACTATATTAGTGTTATTTATTAATTATAATTAGAGTGTTATTTCAGATACACCCTGTATAGAGATCTTCTATACAAATTGCTCGCTGAATCTAGATTATCATGATAAGTTCGAAATTCTGATTCGATGTTTTTGATATGCCATTCGACTGTCATTCTGGCTTATTAAAAATTCTTAGAACTCCACATATTTAGGAGAATGAAAAAAATAAAAGAAATGATTTGTAACAAGTTTTTAACATAATTCAAAATTCTATTTAAATATAAATAATAATATTGTAATAATAATTACAAATAGTGAATAATCTTCCAAAAACTTGAATTCCCTCCGATTTTGTCGATTGATATACTATACAAGTAGCTCAACGATGACAAAAATTTATTTTTGTAGTGTAGAATTGAATGTAACATACATAACAAGAAATAATCTTGTCAAACATCACAGCGCAATAAAAATTTTTAAATTAAGAAGGCATTATTTTCTTAATTACACTATTAGAAATGTAACCATGAGCTTCCTATAAATGAAGCTCATAGTTATGAACGAAATTAAAAATAATGAATGATTTGACTGAAAATTAAGTTACAGTAATTATTTAAATATAATGAACATATACATTAAATTTATGAAAAATACATTAAATTTTATGTATATAAATATACTTTTTAAATTATAAATACATTAAATTTAATGTAATATCTTGAAATTAAGTTCAAATTGTGTAACTTAAAAGTTAATGATATTTAAGAATATTTCTAATAGTAATTCAAGCAATTAATTTTTTTAATTTCTTTGATATCACGTATATTGTATCAGTGCTGATTACATATTTTGATAATGAGATAATTACATATATATGTACTTTGATAATATTGAGATATCGCCACTTTTAAATTTCAAGGTCTCGATTCATAATGAAAGATTATATCAAATTATTCGATGAATTGATTGGTACCATAGTTATTTATAATTTTGATAAAAAACTTTTTACGCTTTTAGTTATTTATGATGGTAACAATTTTTAAATTATAATAAACTCAACGTTTTAAAACAAACTCTAATATTTCTCTTCTTTTACTATCATATAATAAGAATTAAAAAATAAATATTTAAATTAGAAGTTATAAACATTTAACTTAAAAAGCTATAATTTTTAAAATAATGTACTCATATAACACTGCATTGAATAGCTACAGTAAATTCCTATTCTAACGAACATCTCGAGAAATCAATTAAATTGCGAATCATTTTATGATCTTTTCATTAAGCATAAAATGATAAAAATTTTAATAACAAAACTTTTTTTTGTAATCGCTGTCTAATCAAGAATTACCTTGACATCTTAACTAACATTTTATTTCTATATTCATAAATCTTTTTATCTATAATACATATAAGTCACTCAGTTCTTGATGAAATCAAATGATAAGAACATTAAATTTTTGATACAAAAATTTCAATTCCCTTACATTATTATAGTCTGTCATTTCCTTACATAAGCTCGTAAAACTTATCAATTTATATTTACGTAAAAATTTTTCATTGCTTGTAATCAAGTCTAATGAAAGCAATAATTCTTTTAATAATTTTTATAATTCTCTCTTTCGGATTTTAATGAAAAATATATTTTTCCAAGACTATTGCAGTTTTCTATATATGAATATCTGAGACTAAAAGTCTTCCAACACACTTTTAATAAATAACACAAAAATTATAATAAATTTTATAATTTAAAACATATATTAATATAATAAAATGCCAAAATATTTTTAAGATATTTTTATTGATAAAATAATGATTTTGCATAATTAAAGAAATACAATAAAAAAAAATTTATATAAATACATATACATTTATATAGATATACGTATGTAGATTGTAATTTTTATAAGATATTTATTAATCAGAAAATTATTTATTTGCGGTATTTACGTATATGTATATGTTACATTAATTATTATAACTTTAAATTTTTTGTTTTCTTTGGATCTCTCTGTACAAATATATATATATATATATATATATATATATATATATATATATATATATATACACACACACTATGTGAATCTGGAATTCAAAACTGTTTTTTAACAGATATGATAAGCTGTCCTTGTGTCATACGATAACGTGGCGAATTATAAAAGGCGACGCTCTTTAATTCATTCAGTCATGTATTCAACTGAGTAATTAGTGAGGTGTTAACAGAATATTTTTATATATACAATACGAAATTTGTCTTCTTTTTAAAAACCTTTCTTCGTTAAGAATAAAATAGGTGATAGGCGATGAAGGGTAAGCATTGATAAATTTTTATAATTAGAACTACAATAATAAAATCATTAAGAGAATTTTATATACTGTGATGAGATTATTTAGATCATTAAATCCAAATTATATACAAATAATTGATATTTTATAAAAATTGCAATAATAATTAATTAAATTTTGATCAGGATATTTTATTATTTAATACAGGAATATACCTACTCACCATCGCCTTTTTGGCACCTTGGACCATAATCACCGCGAGTAAATTACCTATTATTTTTGAAATTGAAGACAAATGTCCAGTGTCAAACATTTCTCCACTACCCAAACTAATATTTCACGAAACGGATTGCACTAAATATTACGAGTGTAAAAATGGTCAGAAACAATTACGCTCTTGCAAAGTTGGCCTGTACTTTAGTAAAAGATGGCTTGGTTGCGTCACACCGGAAATTTCAGAGTGTTCACTTTTGACCTCGACTCCAGTTTCAAATCTTGAATGTCCAGTACCAGATACTTGCCCGCCGAAATTAATACCTATCAAACAAGATTGCAGTAAGTATTACGAGTGCAAAGACGGTAAGAAGCATTTACGTTCTTGCGGAGCCGATCTATACTTTAGCCAAAAATGGCAAGGTTGCGTCGAACAGCAGGTTTCGGATTGTGAACCATCAAATGACATTGAACAGTGTCCAACGACGGATGCTTGTCCACCGAAATTAATACCTATCAAACAAGATTGCACTAAGTATTATGAGTGCAAAAACAGTAAGAAAGAATTACGCTTTTGTAAAGCTGGTTTATACTTTAGCCAATACTGGCAGGGTTGCGTCAGTCGGGAGCATTCGGATTGCCTCATAACAACTTTAATTCCGACAACTCAAACTCCGATCCCCACAACTCAGACTCCGATCCCGACAACTCAGACTCCGATCCCGACAACTCAGACTCCGATCCCGACAACTCAGACTCCGATCCCGACAACTCAGACTCCGATCCCGACAACTCAGACTTCGATCCCGACAACTCAGACTCCGATCTCGACAACTTCGACTTCACCAGAATGTCCATATCCGGATTCTTGCCCGCCGAAATTAATACCTATCAAATCAGATTGCACTAAGTATTACGAATGCAAAAACAGTAAAAAGGAACTACGCTTTTGCAAAGCTGATTTATACTTTAGCCAATACTGGCAAGGTTGTGTCAGTCGAGAGAATTCGGATTGTTTCGAAATTCCGATATCTCCACCTGGATGCATAAACGGCGATCTATTGGAACACGAATGTACATGTACTAAATATTACTTATGCATAGAGGGTTACAAAGCTCTATTTGAGTGTCCGCCTGGCAAGCACTTTGATATTTCAACGAAAACTTGTCAACCAGGTACAAATTGCCTTCAAGTAACTCCAAGTTCGATTTCGAGTCCGACTTCGATTCCAATTACATCCCAGTGCATAGAAGGTGAATATATGCCCCATAAGTATGAGTGCAAGAAATATTACGAGTGCAAAGTCAATCGGAAGATCTTGCGTGAATGCAACGATGGAATGATCTTCAACGAGGCGTTACAAACATGCGTTCTAGGTCAATGTTGAGATGATCCGATCGAAGGATAAATTTTTTGGAACATTATACGCAATCGTAAGTTATGTCATTGACCATATAACCGATCTCGAATAATCACGACATACTTGTGCTGATCTGACTATTCAAATCAGAATAATTCTTGGGACACATAAATTACATACATATTATTACATTTTTATGTTATTAATATTTAAAATATATCAAGTGCTGTATTAATCATATGTACAATATTAATTATATCTATAATAAAATTTCTAAAAAAATATAATTAAATTTTTATGTTATATTATTAAATATTACAGTATTTATTTTGTTTTCTTTTGTAAAAAATAATTATTCACAGTATATTTACAGTATCATATATTTAAATAATTAAATAAATTTTTGTTAGAAAACATTTTAGATTAAATAAATGTCAATTAGTCAGTAGAAATATATAGAATATTTAATTTATAAAGAAAATAATATTCTACTAAGTAATAATAAAATAAAGATATTTATCCTTTAATCTATAAAATTATAGAAAAAAATTTTCAGATTGACAGGAATTTATAAACTCTCTCTCTCTCTCTCTCTCTCTCTCTCT
>Ga0157364_1002381_pt1 | contig 17418 bp, 14 predicted proteins | sample AttsexASBM2_FD_111476 | JGI IMG/M metagenome (GOLD analysis project Ga0157364, IMG submission 111476) | Fungus gardens microbial communities from leaf cutter ant in Ribeirão Preto, State of São Paulo, Brazil - Atta sexdens ASBM2 | ecosystem: Host-associated > Fungi > Mycelium > Unclassified ... | reverse complement strand
TATATATATAAATATATATATAAATATATATATATAAATATATATATATATATATATATATATATATATATACACAAATATAAGTGTACAAATATAAGGAATGACTGATCGCAAATACATAAGAAAGCATTTATTTTAAATACACGTGATACATAAATATATGCTTTGCAGATGTAGATTTCTGTATTCCCTCGTACAAAAACCGTCTGCTGCACAGAGAGAAAAATACAACAAAATATCATTCAACATTGTCACGGAAATGAAAAAGAGAGAGAAATAGCATTATTGATTTATCTGTTGCTGTTTTAATCTATCTATTGTAAGCGGCAGCAATGTGACAAATTCTTTAGACAATTTTACAAATTCGTATTTTTCTAACTTCTTCTGCTTTTCAGGATGCTTATCGTAATAATTAACAACAAAACTGTAAGCATCAACGCTATTCTGCATATTTTCTATTTTTTGTTGTACGTCAGAAGTTATAATCTTATTATACAATCTTCCCACATGGAAGTAAGTATACAACGCTGGATACAGCAAGTCGTCCGAGAAGGATTCGACTCCATTTTCAGATTTACTCATCTCTAAAGAATTCAAGTATGACTGATAATGCTTTATGCTGCTTCTCGCCAAGCGCTCGATCTTCGCTATCACATGCGCCGTCGGCCTTTCATTGGATGCTTGCAAACGATCAATTTTCAAGTCCAGGATCTCCGAATACGTTTCCGCCAGCTCAATCCAAATTTCCCTACAGACGATTCGGTAAAACCGCGAACACAATCCCTCAATTACTTCCTCCAGAATGTCTATCCGTCGTTTGTGCATTCTCGCCTGCCTGTCTTCATTGTCTTCGAAGAACGCCAAATATTTGTACGCTTGAGAAAGGTCTTGGATAATCCAGGCATAATCCGACGCGTGATTCTCGAAAGTGTAATATTCCTTCGCCTTATCCAACCATTTCCGAACATTCAAGAACACTGGTCTAGCATCATTAAAATCCAATAAATACATATCTGTAACTTCATTGGTGATCGATTCTAATTCTGGTTCTAGATCTACAAATCTTGGATCCTCCATGGTTTCAATCTGAGAATATTTATAGACTTCATCAATAACTTTCGCAGGCTTTGAATCCTGATCCTCTTCCTCGGCCTTTTTCATTAATCTTTCTTTAGATGCTCCCAGGAGAGCAATACCGTACTTCGCCCAACATCTAGCGATATTTGCTGATCCATGATCATAATTTTCGTATTGCGCAGCAATGATCTCACTGGTTTCCTTAGTGCCTTTTGCCTTCAAGATTTCAGAGTATTTCTCCAATATACAGGACGCTGCAGCTAGATGATGCCTCGCTTGTGGAAATTTGTCTTGTTCTATGAAATATTGAGATATTGCTGCGGCATTTAAAGCCCAATCGACATAATCCAGATCTTGCGTTATTTTATTTTGACTTAATTGCTTGCTCAATGTTCTGTGACAATACAGAGCAAAATTACACTTATCATCTAACTCGCGACAGACTTGTGCTAAATAATATAGAGTCAATGTGTGAAGTTTCTCGAGAATACTTTTTGCGCACAGATTTCCTTCTATCTCCTCAATACCCATAATGGACACCATATGAACAGGATCGAGTCTAATATCTTCTGTAAACTTAATATATAAGTCTTCCGCTTGCTTTAGAAAGTCTTTAGCTTCCTCATATGAACCTCGTTGCGCATAAATTAGACCTAATTGATTATTTCCGCTTATAGCTGGTAAAATGCCTTCAGATGTCAATTTGCTGTCTTCCAACAAGTCAATACATTTTTTATAACATTCAGTAGCAAATCCTGTATCTTCCATGTCAGCTCGTAATATACCTATGTTCAAATAAGTTATCGCAGCTGCCACAGTGCAGAGAGTTTCTTTACAGTGCGTAAGTGCTTCTAGTATCTCCATTAGAATCTCCACAGCTTTAGATTTTTTCTCGTAAAGCTTATTTGGATCGCTCTTTGCCTCACGTTCCAATAATTGCTGAACCTCCTGATATTTTTCCTTCACCCATGATCCTGGATGATTAACTCTTTCCAAACATTCCATTCTGTCAAAATAATTCAACATTAATATGCTTTCAGTATTAAATTTATCTTTTATACAGTAGCTGTGCATTTTGCGAGTTATCTCTGTGTCTAGATTCAATGAATGTCAACCTCCAGACTTCATCCTCTTCTCCTCCTATTCTTAAAAATATAACAAAAGTAATTCTTCAAAGGAACAGGTCAATCAAACCAGGATAATGTAAATTCATAAAATTAACAAGATTATAAATTTTCTACAAGTTTTCCGCTACCTTTGCATTGTGGATTTTTTAAATGCCTTATTGAATTTTATATTGCTCCTAATCTTATTGTTATCATTAATCATATCATTACACAGGCTACAGACTATGAATATTTCAATTCAATACTGAATACTGCAATTTAAAATCTCAATCTGAAGAAGAAAAACAAAGTTACGATATAAGATCTCCTTGCCCTAATGTATATAATATATAAATTTCAATATTGACGAAACATTGATATAATAGAACTAGAGATAATTTACGAAATACATAGCTTCTGTATACAAAGCATCCAGGGAAACTTCAAAAGCATTACTTTATATCTTTTGTTTTCTTGTTCAGCACTTGATTTCTTTAACAATTAGAGATTTCCACTAGAATTAAATCTATTAGAGATATCCAACATAGACTAACTATTAGCAACTTAGAACCATATAATTTGCAGTCGGTATCTCCTAAAAATATACAAGTATGAAACAACAGATATAAACGTTTTCATAAAAAAAAAAAAACAGTGGTTTATTACTTTCTAACCTTATCAAATTATTTACATCTTTGTTGTGTTATAATAGTCAATCAAAATTGCTAGGATTAAATTAAACTGTCAGAAATATTCAGAATCATACACACTATAGACTAACTATTAGCAAGTTAAAATCATACGATGCGGTTATTGCTTCCTAAAAAATATGTAATTATGATAATATAAATGTTTTCACTTGCGTTTTCATATGTAAAAACAGTGGATTATTATTATCCTATAATCTTTCCAAATTATTTGTACCGCTGTCGTGTTAATAGTCAAAATCACTCTTAAGTAAAGTCTTTCGTCCTAAAAATTCAGACGGATCTCGGATCGTCGTTGATCATTGTCGAGATATGTCGAGTATACAGAGTATAGAAATTACAATATCGATCGCCAGTAACGATATCTCTTTAGTGACATTCGTTCCGCATGGCGTGGCGAGCGTGCATCCCTCACGAAGAGTCGCAGCTGATCGTTTCGCCGTCGCGGTCGGTGTTTATCTGTCGCGAGTATATTGCTTTAATTTTTCCTCCCCCCTTGCCCCACCGTCGGCATTTTCGCGGCAGTTCCTCGGAGAGGACTGCTTGTGTGCGTGCGACGTTGTCTTCGTCGTCGTTGTCATCGTTCTGTGTCAGTGCCATATGTACCTCGCGCGGTGTGCACGACGATCGAGATGTGGGTGAAGCCGCAAGAAGTGCTGCTCGCCAATGCATTCTGGTAAAATCGCGCCTAACAACGTTTGTATTCCTTTTAGCTGAACTCCTTGAGCGAAAAAATATTAGTATATCACTTTATCTTCGTTGTTAAATGATAGGATAAAATAATACTTGGAGGCACTCGGGGTAATGTTTTCGAATGCTGTCTTTTGCACGGGTCAGTTTTCCTCCTTTCTTCTTCAAGCGAAGAAGTTCAGCCGAAAAGAACAAGGCTTCTTGTTGTCATCGATTGACGACGATGATTTCCGAAATGCTACACCGCGATGAATTGAACTCCAACTCCAGCGGTCGCAACCGGTCTCGAAGACGACTCGTCATTTGTCAAGTCGCAGTCGGTCGCGCGGAATGTTTACATTCGTGTCGGAGACAGCTGACGAGGAGGTGCCGTTCTCTCGACCGCGGGAGGTGACTTTATCGTTACGGTGATTCCATCATGGTCTTTATCGCACCGCGATTTCGATAACAATTTCTTGACATCGCGTCATTTCAACTGCGGAATAGCGTTTATCAGTACCAACGTCATAACGCGACAAAATTACCGTTGTTAACGCGTTAAGCAATGTACAGTATATAACGAACGCGAAAACGCCTAGTACAATGTATACAAAAATACGACGCGAATGTCTGGTCAGGTTCGATAAACGGCGATCGTGATATCAGTGACACGATAAGCGAGGATTCTTTGACGCTAATTTGACATGCTTTCAATATACACAATAATGGCTAGAAATAACAATAAATATTAAAGGAGAAAGATATTGATAATGGCAATTTATGAAAAATCTTAGCGATAAAATAATTCATATTTCTTTAATTTTTCAAAATTTTTATTTAAATTAAACAAATATATTTTCTTCAATTTTTTTTAGTTGAATTTATCATATTTAAGTCTATTTACTGAATTTTTGATGTTATTTTAAATTTATATTATTATTTTATGTTTATGTTTATTATATATTTGTTGAAGAACTATTTTAATTATTAAAAAATTATTTATTTTGAAAAATATTTTCTTTCTAGATATTTATAATATGTATAATTCTGTTGTATCGTTTTATAATATAGGATTACTGAACAAGCGACTGTATATTTCGTACTGCAACGTCGTAAAGGACATGGAAAAACGAAAGGTCTTACCTCCATATTGGTGGGCACATTGGACAGTGTTTTCGATACCAAACCACCACCCTTTAGAATTCTTCATCAGACGCCATCATCGGAAGTTTATTGGGGTATTGGATTATAATTGAAATTTAAGATTCTAATATAAGATATATATACATATATATATAGAATGTAAAATATATACACATATATTTTTTAAAGAAAGAAAGAAAAGAAAGGAGAAAAAAGCGAATTGGAAATCATTTTTATCTACAGATATATACATTTAATTAAATTATACAATTATGTTTATTATAATTATTACATATTAATTTTCTTGCTCATATTATGCATTTAAAAAGATGTAAAGCCAAGGGCAATGAATATATGTGTGAGTATTGCTTTAATAGTAGTGATAGTAGCACACTAACTGATAACAGTGCATATTAACATAAATAATTGTCAGCTGTGTACAGCAAATGCCAAGGGAACATAAGAATGTTATTCAATGCTTTCACCTACAATTTTATGCAACTACAATCTGAAAAAAATTACAAGGCTTATTAGGTTTTATATTAATTAAATCTCTGAAGTAGAGTTTGAACTTGTAATGTGTCTTTTTACATTTGAAACTTACAGAAGTGGCATGTTCCTTGACTCGCGAGGAGATTTTGCAGGATTGGGAATGGCTCCACTCGAATTTAATGACTACGCTTACGTCGTTCGATACCGAGGAGGAGATAACGGAATTCGTTTGCTGCAAAATTCAATCTATAATAGCAAATAGCATCCCGGATTCTCAGTTTGCAGATGGTAGAATTATTAATCATTATTTACATTGTAAAAACATTTATGAAACATTTATGCTTTAATTAAATGTTGATATTACAGAAGAAGACCCAGAGTCTTTTAAAACTGTGTCTTTTAAATTTCACCAATTGTTCAATATACCCAAAGAGGACAAATTGGTCAATTATTATTCATGCAGGTTTTTAAAATTTAAATATATAAAAATTACATAAAAATATAATATTAAATACATTTAAGAAAGTAATCATAAGGTGGCTGTTTTTTTTTTTTTTTGTTACTGGAAATCACGATTACCTAGACAAGGATGGCTCTATTTATCTGTAAACCACATGTGCTTTTATGCCTATATACTGGCGAGAGAAACGAAATTGACCATAAGATGGACAGACATTACGGAATTGAACAAAACTAATTCTCTTATAGTTCCAGATAGTATACGTGTTGTAACACGTGACAATAAAGAGGTATATGTTAATGTGTACACGTACGTTTCTATGTATTATTATTATCGACACATGTCATGATACATTTCATATATTTCAATCAATTCTTAACATTTAATTTTTTCATTTGTGTTACAGCATTATTTTTCTATGTTTATACATAAATCAGAAACATATTCGTTAATGGAACAACTGACCAATATTGCTATGAAAAGGTACTAAAATTTACTAAAATATAGCATATAGAAGATATTTAAAGAATATTTTTGCATTTTATGTATTAATTTATCACAAAATGATTTTTTCACTTTTTTATAGACTTATTGATGAAAAAAGTGGATTTAATGAGGATAGAGACTTATTGAATAAATTAAGGTATATTGATATATGATTATATTATTTTTTAGAAAATTATGTAGAAATAAACACTAAATTAATTCTTAATTTAGCAAAAATGTGCCTAAGAAGCCATCTTTCTTGAAGAGAGATTTGGATGCACGAGCACATTCAGAAACATACAGGCTTCAATTTAGATTGCCAGGAACCGAGAAATTAGATGGTAGCATTGATGCTACTTTATGGACTCCATACAACAAAAGATACGTTTGGGGAAAGATATACTTATCTCAAAATTATCTTTGTTTTGAAAGTAGGGTAAGCATAATATTATATTAAAACTAATGAATTCCTTAAATGTGTGTAAAATTTATTTATTACTTGTATCTATTTAGGTAAGAAGACAAGTCAGTTTAGTTATACCTCTAAGAGAAGTAACACTCGTTGAATCGGCGGAAAATCAGTCCAGCACAGGAGCAGATAAGTCAATATTAATCACAACGGCGCGTTCATCATTTCTATTCGCCCAAATACATGATAGAGATTTCGTGGTGCAAAAAATCTCTGAGCTCTTGTCAAAGTCTAAACTTAATTATATGTATGTTTGCGTTATATTTTCTAGTAGATATAAAATATAATGTATGTGCAATAACATAAAATTGTAATCTTGTTATAGAACGAGAGAGAATGTATGTTTGCCGAATATGAGTAACAATTGCGAGGAAATAAAACTTACAGAACAATGGAAACCACAACCGCCACTGATGATACTTTTCAAGGCCCCATTGACTCCCGAAGCCGCGTTGAAACAAGAAGCTAAAGAAAAGCAATGGGAACTTCATTTTGCAGAATATGGAAGAGGAATTACTATGTACAGAACTACGGAAACTACGAAACTCGTTATTCAAGGAATACCTCAATCTCTCAGAGGAGAAGTTTGGCTCACCTTTTCTGGTAATATATATAAATGATACATGCAATCATAAATAATATTGAGATTTAATACATAAAATAATATTGTGTTTAGGTGCTTTAAATGAGAAGGCAATGAATCCAGATTTGTATAAATCATTAGTCGAACAATCTCTTGGTAAATCATGCCAAGCAAACGAGGAAATCGAAAGGGATTTGCATAGATCGTTACCGGAACATCCGGCTTTTCAATCGGATACTGGAATCAGTGCGTTACGAAGGGTACTATCTGCCTATGCATGGCGAAATCCTCAGATAGGCAAGTCTAATAATCTTTTTTGTTTGTAACATAGCTATTTGAAATTCTTACTAATCGAATTTTTTGTTATATCATTTTATTGAATATCTATTTATCAAAAGCCGACAATTTTAAATGTGTTAAAATATATAATTAATATTCATCTAAAAATAAATAATTAAAATCATGCTTATTTTTAACAGCATCACGTTAATATAAATGAAATTATTCATAAATATTCTTACAGGTTATTGTCAGGCAATGAATATAGTAGCGTCAGTTCTACTAATTTATTGCTCTGAAGAATCAGCGTTCTGGCAATTATGTAATGTTTGTGAATCATTACTGCCTGATTACTACGATCGTAGAGTGGTCGGTGCTCTCGTTGATCAAGGTCTTTTAGAGGAACTGGCAGCCGAACATTTGCCAGTGTTACATGCCAAGTTACAGGAGCTTGGCTTAATTAAAGTTATCTCATTATCTTGGTTTTTAACTATATTCTTGAGTGTTATGCCAACCAGTAGCGCTGTAAATATTATGGACTGTTTCTTCTACGATGGGGCAAAAGTTATTTTTCAGGTAACAAACTAAATATAGTAGCTTTATTTTCAATTGTTTTTTTCAATTAATGAAATCTTTCAACAAAAATAATTCTTAATAAATTTTAAAGATTATTGTATGGAAAGTTCTTATTGTATAAATTAAATTATATTGTATAAATAAATTTAATTTAACATAAATTTTCTTTTAATTTTGAGAAATTTTTCTTAACAAATTTATTGTATTTTATTTAAATTCATTAACATTTTTTGATTTAATCAAATTACTTGTTACATATAATTGATATGAGATATTTATAATAAATAAATCTATTCTGCTTTATCAGATAGCATTGACTGTATTGGAATGGAATCAAGACAAGTTACTCAATTGTCGCGATGACGGAGAAGCCATGCAACTATTGACAGATTACCTTGGTGGCGTTTATAACGATGAAGGTCCAATATTTCCTAAACCAGTTGATAGTACATTACTCAATAAAGTAAGAATATACATATCTTCTGATTTCATGTATTTAATCTTCGACTCTTGTAGCTGAAATATATTTGCTATTGTAGAGTATATCTGTTCAAACGTTAATTTATGAAGCATATTCAAGATATGGATCTTTAACAATTGGTGGCATAGAAAGATTGCGCCTGAAGCATAGATTGAGGGTAGTTCAAAGCCTCGAAGATGGAATTGAAAAAAACGTAATTAGAAGCGTTATTGTTGATAAATATATGAAAATGGAAGAGTTGCAGGTACTTTAGAATAGTTTTCATATAGACAAATCATAAAAGGAAATTATAAATATTTTAATTATATGTGCTATGTATATAGGAATTGTTAAGTTTAGTGAGAGAAGAGCTAATGAGCCAACGAAAATCCGAACCTGATCGTTATGATCCTACCCAACCGCCGTACGAAGCATATAAAGTAGATTTTGACTTATTTAGAATATTATTTGGTGGTCTGTCTCCGTGGGGAAAATGCACTCAAGCTGAATCTCTTTCTGCGCGATTATTTCGTGTAAGTTTAGTCTTTATAAATAAATTAATCTTAGTTTGATTAATATACATTATAAAATTGTGCATAATAAAACTAAATTTTAAAAAATCATATTTTACAAGAATTGATTATAAACGAAAACAACATTAATTATATAATTATTTTAATTAAAAAATGTTTTAGTTAATGGACCGTAATCGTGACGGTTTGTTAAACTTCCGGGAACTAGTGCAGGCCATAGGGATGACAGCAACAGCTGATTTGACGCAAAGATTAAAGTTATTATATACGTTGCATTTACCGCCACTTCTTACACCTGCCGACTTTGAATCTCCAACACATTCAGCAGGTAAATATTCAGCTATATATATGAAAGTCGTATTTATATATGTCTTTTTATGTTACATCACTATATAATAAATTGGTTAGATGGAGCCGAAATGGCGGCAGAAGCTACAGATTTCTTTGATAACATGGAGCAAAGCGTAGCTTCCTTGGAAATGCCAATTAGCATAGCCGAAGAGCCAACTGTAGGCACTTTATCACGGTCTACAAGCTTGAATAGCCAACCAGGTGATCAATCATGGGAAGTTCAGAGTATGGGTAGTTTACGTTCAATGATAGCGTCAAAAGACAGTCCATTGGATCTTAAAATTGTGCCAAAAATGTCTCAAGGACATTTTATAGCATTATGGAAAACTCTTTACGACATGTTTCCTGCTCAACCTGAAGAACAGGAAACATATCATTGTATCGCTTCTATAGGTAACGTTTACTGTATTCACAAATTTTATATTGTAGTAATCTTTAATTATAATTAAATAAAATAATACCTTAATCATTAGGTACACTTCTACTCCAATTAGGAGACGTTGGCAAGAAATTCTATATAGAGAAAGAAGAATCTGAAGATAGTTTACTTTTAGCTGCTTCTGCAGCTCAACAAGTTTCTTCAGTTGTCGAAAGGGTATATATTTTTATTTGTACTAACAATCGATATTCTTTATTATAGCAGTAAAATTTATAAACTTGATATATCCTTCTTAGTCACCCGATCGTAATGGAAATCCATCGAGTATAACGTCCTCCGCCGATCCCGATTGGTCGATTACCGTCGAACAATTTTTGGCATCTGCTTTAACTGGTCAAGCAATAGTTGACTTCTTCAGTAAACGAACCGATCTCATGGAAGCTATGACAACATTGAAAAATCGTAGATTCAATCGTGTTCATTCCTTATCAGACACACCCACTCTAAATGGATGACACACGGTGATTAATATATAAGAGATAAAAATATTATTATATGTCTATTTTTATGCATGGCTGGCTTAGATAAATTGACGAAGGAGAAAATCGAGAATTGCATAAAAGGAATTTATATATTATTATTATTGGAGAATGCGAATTTTTAACTTAAAAAAACGCAATTGCATGAATGGCAATACGTGCAATATGATAGCTATACAGTACATATTCATTTATTACAATACTGATAAGTCGTGTCAAGATTTTTATAATTCTTATTTTCTAAATTTTTCCTATAAATATTCCTATAAATATTCTTTGCGACTGAGATACATACTGCATTGGTTTTAGTAGATTACAATTTTTTTATAAGGTAGATACACTTCTAGTTGTATTCCAATCTATTATATTAAAAAATATACAATACAATTATTTTTTTAATGTAGTTTATTATAATATTAACAATAATATAATTGTATCATTAATTTTTGAGAATTTCTTAATGACATAACATATGTTTAATATGTTGGCCTATCTTATCATTCGTTGCAAATATATAATAGTGCAAATATATAATAGTAAATGCTCAGGATAAAAATCTGAAATCGATTCGATTGCTTTAAAATTATTCATGTATAGACAACATGAATTTTCGAAATCTAACAAATATCTAACATTTAATACTTAATTAACACAACGCATGAGTATTTCTAAAGAGCGACTAATAAAATGACCCTATCTAGATTTGTTTGGAAATGTCTTTTTCAATTGTTTTTCGCAGATATACATAACACTATACAGATATATCAAAATTACGAGAAATCCAACATATGTAATAACAAATCTCGGCTGTATGTCGAAAGTTATTTATAAACTCATTATTTTATTTTTCACTTTTGCTTTATATTAAACATTATTATTGTATATACAAATGTTACATATTCCTCAAGTATTATTTTCTGAAATATTATAAGAAGGAAGTTAAAATATTGAATATAGAATTGAAGATCTTATACCTTTAGAAATTTATAAACAGAAGTGAAGTCTCTAAAGTTAAAATTAATTTTTGGTTGATGTTATATTATAGTATCTTTATGTTCATATCGATGGCATTTTCTAGTAAAACAATTTAATTTGTAACTATATATGAAATATTCATATGAAATAACCATATTATCTTAAACAGAAGTAATTGGCAAAATATTTTTTTGTAATTTATTTGACCGTAATATCAATTCAGAATGTGCAGAAGTATACATATAAAAAATATATAGAATTATACGTAAAAAGTATTTATAAATAATATAAATGATGCAAAAGCTAATCTATATATTCAAATGAGATGCAATTTTGATATGCAGTATTATTTAATAACTTTGATCATTGCCTTCCAATAATACAAATTTCTTATTAGCTGGTTCATTCATAAAAGTTTCAGAATATTAAAGAATTTGATTTTCCAGTATATACATAAATTATAAGGATAACTTATTGTGAGAAAAAGAAAGAGATTAATTAAAAAATAGTTTTTTTAAGAATTCACAGTTTCAAAATCCCACAATCATGGTACGAAATAAATTAAAAAGCCTTAGACGATAACAATAACAACAAGTTGCATAGTACACGACATTGCCTAAAAGTATCAATTCATTTATTTTCTTGAAAAGATCTACTATTCGTAACTGACAGTAAACGTTAGATAATTTCTTCCTAGTCTAGGTAAGGATGGTTTTTAATGTAAGAGATATAGTTTTTTCTTTTTGATTGATAAAAATTTATTTAGAATAGCCCAATTGTACATGGCACAAAATGATTATATACACACTTTAATAATAGTTTTTATTTTTATATAACTGAAGAGTATTCACACGAACATAATTTTACGAGCGCAATTCGCGAAGCGGTACTATGGCATCTATATATGGAGGAATCTTATTGTATCAATGTATTATACGTGTATATAAAGATATTTCATACCTGTAATTGTATGTATAAAATACATAATAAATGTCATATATAATATTATACACTTGCAAACAACAATTTATTTCTTTTTAAATGCTAGAATGATTAAAGTTATTTATATATATATATATATTTTAATTAACATTCTGGGTTTTAAAGAGATTATTCAAAATTGATAATTATCTGTAAGAAATATTTGTTACTTAAAAAAATGGGATGTACATTCAATTAATGTTTCAAAAACTTACATCATTATTAAGTAATGATTACATGATTAATTGTAAAATTTATATTGATTATATTTTCTCTTTCTCTTACTAGCCTATCTATTTTTTATAAGATAATCTTACGCATATTTCTTATATTCATTTTAATAATGATACAACATAAATTTTTTCAGAAAATTAAATTATTGATATATAAATATTTAATTAATATTTAATTATTCTTTATGCTACTCGAAAAATTAAAACTAATTTGAACATAGTTCACATTGGATTCAACTATATTTAGTTCGATTGAGAAACTGCATTTCTTATTCAGAAATTTGAATTGAGCAATATTCACAATGCACAGAAAAAGTTATAAAATATTATTTTTTGAATGGTATAGAAACGTGCTTCATGCAATTCCTATGAACGAATAAAAATATAATTAGATTAAAGATTTATTCTTCTATTAATGTTTGTGAATATGCACATATTTCTGAAAATTTAAATATATTTCAATCTATTTCAATCCAATCTCGTTTATAATACGAATGTGTTATCAGTTATAGACAGAACATAGTCATGTATATTACATGTCAATATTTACTTCTTGTACAAGATTTACTTTCAATATTCTTCGACCTTCTATAATCAGTTTTGAAAAGGTAAATGATTTTTTAAATACATTTAATATTAAGTGATCCGCGGTACAGAACGAACGAAACAAAAATGACGATCTATTATCGAGAGTGGTTAGAGAGGCATTGCAAAGAAAAAAAAGCTCTTGTTTATTTTTCAATAATAACATGTGCATATTGCGACAAAGTTTTTATAAAAAGTGAGAAGAATTACATAAGAAAATTTAAAAAACACTTATATATCTATCATGGATTAACAGAATTAGATGGCCATTCAAGATGTACAGAATTAAAGGAAAAATTTGAAATAATACAGTGTTACGTTGGAGTATGTAAAGAACAAATGTGTAAATTACAAATTGTATTTTTTCGTGGTATGCACCTCTTACAAAACCATTTGGAAATATATCACGGGAACAGATCAAGTATATATAAAAATGTAATAAGACAAAACATGACAGCACAACATATTTTGTTGAATAATTACTTCATAACAAGCGACAATAAGGCGCAGTGTCTAATTTGTAAGAAGGAGGAAAACTTAAGCAATTTGGAATTGCAGACTGAAGAAACACTCAATACATTAAAAAACCATTGGGCCATGCATTTTAAGTATGATATTAATTTTTTTTGTCGATTTTGTTTTATTTGTTTTAATTATAACCCAAAAATAGAGATGATATTACTATTAGAAATGTAACACACATATCTTCATAAAATTACAAACTGTTATTATATAATCCTTATTATTATATAATCCTTTAACATTATAAAGTATACAGACAAATATTTCTGGAAGTAAAGAAGAATAGAATTTTGAATTAATTAAAAATTAATTTTCAATTTTGGCTTTACTACAATTATTTAGTTATTAACAATTAAATTGAACAATCAAGTTACGCTCAGAGGAATATGTAGAAGAAGCATAGTATACTATGAAACTCCTGGCGCTATACATTGTATACAAAATAAAATTGTATTCTCTCGAACATTAATACAATTTTATTTTAATTTTTCATTTTTATAAATAAATAAATAAATAAATCGATAAATGAATAAATAAATAATAGAGAAATAATGATCTAAGAAAATTGAGAAAGAAACTTTTAGTTTAAAATTCCATTCTCTTTGACTTTCAGAAATATTAATTAATTAATAATTACGGAATGCCCTGTATAGAAGTATTCTTACATAGAGAAATTATGTTCGGCACAATTTCCTTAATTTAGCGATTATTTTATCAAACTTATTAGGCAATATGATTCGCTAATTTTGAATGCTACATTTTAAAAACTATTGTAATCTCAACATTTTAGTATTAGATTTTTCGTTTCAAAATTATCTCAGGAATCTAAATTTATAAGTGATGTCAGGATTTTCAAGGATTTTCAAAAAGTTTTGTATTTTAATATTGTGATTGTTACAATTAATATTAGTTATAAAATAATTATTAATTATTGATTTAAATAATTATTAATTTTTTTTTAAATCTAATTATTATCTTACTTTAATATTATAAAATAACATAAAAAATAACGAATCGATATTATAATTAATATGATTAATAATTTTTTAATGCATTCTGTATCGATCACCGATGATTATTACGCGATGTGATGTCATTTTAAAAATGAGATGGTACTGAAAGTGTAAATGTAATTTGCTGATATAAAATCAAAATTAATTCATATTATACAATGTTACGGATTTTCACAGAATGATGCAATTAGACGAAGTATATCAACTAGAACAACTTCAACAAGAAGTAGATAAGAACATTATTAAAAAAGAATTTCGGTTACCTGATGCAGGAAAAATCAGACACTACTTTGAGTTCACATCAGCAGAAATAGAAAAATTAAAAAACTTTGACAAGATAATAGAAGAAATCGTTGACTATATAGAGTATATTAAAATAATAATAACATTTAAAATATGGGAATTAACAAATTCGGAGAAAATATGTATATGTTGTTTAAGAAAAATGATGTATGATGGCCGTATTCATATTATAAGAAATCATTGGGAATTATATCATGGACTGTTTTCTCTGATATATAAAGAAATAATAGATATAAAAATAGTACGTGATATATTGGATCAGTACATCATAATGAGTAACATATTGGTGTGCTTCAACTGTAAAGACGTGTTTGAAGTGAAAGCTTTGCTATTAAACGTTGAAGAACAGCTGGTTATTTTACTTAAACACTGGCACATACATATTGGGTAAAACAGTATTTTTTCTATTTGTCAAAAGGCAATATTACGACTAGAATTACATATTATGATAACCAGATATTTTTTCATCAAAATTGTTTAGCTTGCAGCAAAATGCATTCTATCATATATGATTCATATATTCATCTTGTTGATATAATTAAAATATTTTTCTCTTAATGACGCAGGATATCTTCAGATGATCAAATAAAACAAGAGGAACATCTACGAGAAGAATTTAGACGAAAACTAAATACAGAAAAAAAATTAGTCGATATGTTGGAAAATTCTGGAAGGGACGATCAAGGGCAACAAAGTAGCGACCGTGATGAGTAACTTTATTTTTCTTATATTATATAGTACGACACACACACGCGCAGAGAGAGAAAGAGAGAGAGAGAGAGAGAGAGAGAGAGAGAAATTTCAAAATTATATATTAATTTTCCAATACAAATATAACTTATATTATTTATATACAAAAACATTATTCAATATGATAAAAAAATTAAAATTAATTCACTTTTACATAATGTTACGATGATTTTTATAGAAATACTACAGAACAACTAGATGAATTACATCCACAAATACAACAATGGTTTTATGAGCAATATATAAAACAAATAACGGAACAGGAAGCGAATAATATAGATATTCAAAAAGATATGACGCACAAAGAAAAAGAAAAAAATCTTAGAAAAGTTGATGAATTATTGGAAAAATATTATATAAGGCCTGTACAGGATGAACAGCTAAAATGTTTAAAATGTAATATCATTGTTAAGGATAAAATTTATAATAAAAGGTGTTTCTATCTTGTACGAAACCATTTTGAAATATATCACGGGAAATTAAATTACATATATAATAAAATAGACAAAATACTAGAAGGATACAGAATAACAAACAACATAACGTGGTGCACCGTATGTTCGGCAAATTTGGACATGGGAATGAACGTGGAAACCACTTCAGGAAAAGTGGTTACATTATTTTTGCATTGGATGATATATCATTCATAGTAAGACAAAAAGCATTTTATATTTATCAAAATTGATGAAAATAAATTTTATTTTAATTATTTTTATCCAACAATTTAAATTCATAACAATTCGAAAACTAAGTCAATAATTGTAATCATATATTTTTAATCAAAATTACAAATTGTTATATGTATAAATACCCTGATGATCATATAGATGTTTTTGTATAGGAAAGCAATTTCTTTAGCTATTATTTTATCATACATAAATATAAAACATTTTATTATGATTTTTTTATTATTTATTTTATCTGTATTAAAGGAATCTTAAACCATAAAAAAATATTATAAGTATTAATAAAATAGAAACATAATTATAATCTCAATAAACACAATTCTTACACAATTCAATCTGTGTGCTCGCTCACGTATACTGCAGACTGTATTAGACGTAAAATCTCTCGTGCAGATTAAACTGAATAGGAAATTTTTGTATCGCGCGTTTTATAATATTTATAATAATTATTAATTAACTTTTATTTAATTTAATCCGCACTATCCGTCCACAAGAGAAGTTGCCATTAGTATTGTATAGATGTACGTTTATTGCAATAAAGCACGCGTACACACACTATGCATACACGCGCACGCACACACATAACAATTTCAGTAACGTTATTGATAGATACTTTATTAATCCATTCAATACCGCGTTCATTGGTGCTTCACACGGTATAATGAATAAAATTGATAGTATGGAATGTATTTTAAGCTGATACAAAACAAAAATTGTCTCTATTCAATGAAACTTGTTTAACAAAATTTGTTAATATAATTAGAATATTTTTTTAGTGACAAATATATTAAACCACAAAAGAAAGAGAAAAAAGATTTACAAATTGGTCAATTATTTGAACTGAATTGGAAGATGCTAGAAGATAATGCAAAGCAAAAACGTGAAAATAAAATTATTACAAGTTCAGACAGACAATTAGTTGAAAATCAGAAAGAACACGATGAGTAATATTATTTATTTTTCTTATATTAGATAATATACACAGATTTGAGAATTATACATAATATAATAATTTTCCAAGTTTCCAATATAAGTATATTTTATATTATGTTATAAAAAAC
>Ga0157364_1002380_pt1 | contig 17418 bp, 5 predicted proteins | sample AttsexASBM2_FD_111476 | JGI IMG/M metagenome (GOLD analysis project Ga0157364, IMG submission 111476) | Fungus gardens microbial communities from leaf cutter ant in Ribeirão Preto, State of São Paulo, Brazil - Atta sexdens ASBM2 | ecosystem: Host-associated > Fungi > Mycelium > Unclassified ... | reverse complement strand
TTCTAAGTACAGTGATCAAAAACTGTGTTTGAATTTCAATTTATTTTAAAGTCATTTTCAGCGGAATAAAATTAAATGAACAAGTAAAGCGACAAAGACAAAGCAAGGTAACGTATTTTACTCATGTGAAAGTATGCAGAAGCTAAAGGCCAGCATCTCATTGTTCAAAGATTAAATTTTCCTTGTCCATCAGAATTGGTTAGTTGGAAGGATCAGGAAAGCAATCAAGTATGTAGAACGCTTAAACATAATGAGGAATATTGCAAAAAGTTTTGATATTCTAGTAACCAACTTGACATCCTACATAATTATTTTGATAGTCCAACAAAATTTTGTCGTATTTGTAACAAACTAAATTTTTACGTTAGTAAAACTTTTCCGTGTGTCGAGTCCGTTGGAGAACACGAATGTGTTTTTCTTTCCGGTGCGAGCGTTTGTATCTTTCCGCATTGCATTTTTCCATACATACATATGTGCATGCACAACGAATCGCCAAGTACAATTCGGTAAAATGGCCACAGAAACGCATTTCAGTGCAAGGACGCTTCCTTTCACCAATTTATGATGCGGAAACCGGCCGTGGTGATGGCGGAACGTCGGGAGGGTAAACCACTCGTGGAAATTGCCGCGCGTGAGCACGGAACTTTTTTTAAATTTATTCGTGTACCGCTTGCTGGCGAAATGAATATCAAGATTAACGTTCAAAGCCAGTGAAAAGAGTGAGGCATAGAGAAACGAGAACGGAAGAACGATTCGCGCTAACTTCAACGATGAACTTCGAAACATATCGAGATCGCAATTACCTGTCGCCCACCCACAACTGAAAATCGACGGCGAAAGTTGCGAAGATCGACCCTATATAGTTGCTTTAAATTTCCATACTTCACTTTCGCGAAGTTCTCTCGAGAAGTTTGATGATCGCGTCGACAAGAGTGACACTTCTTCTACCCCGAGAGAGTAATTTTCCGTCTCTCATTTTATATACCGCGGGGCTCTCTAGGACGCAGTCAATTCGCTTTGAGTCGTATGAATATATTTTTTTTTTATCGATGCTAAAGGACGATCTTTTATATCCTGTTTCCTTTGGCTTGTATTTTCTGTTTTAAATCTTTGAACGCACTTTTGTCCGGATAAAAAGGACGTGATATATATTTTTTATTTTGATTGTCTACTCTTTATTTATTACAAATATTTATTTAAAAATCTCTTTCGTCGTTTACATGCGAAATAAATATTCAATTGAGTGAACTTTTTCAACTTGGAAGATTCTTAGTGTCTTTCATTAAAATAATTAGTTAGAATAAAAGCAATACTAACGAATTATGAGGCCTCGCATGTCGACTGGCCGTTGGAAGTTTATACTGGCGAAAGCTTAGCGTACTTTATAAGTTCCGTGTACGAGGCCAAACTAATTAGATATGTATGAATAGCCCGAGCGTTGGTCGGGGACATATAATTAATGCGGCCCGCTGGCTAAGTGAGAAATTAATTATAATATGGAAATTGGAGTTGTGTATGTTCTCTCTCCTTCTCTTTCCCTAGCTCTCATACTTGTCTTCTCGTTCTTCTATTATTACACACTAAACTCTGACCAGTCTGGCCTCTCATGCAAGCTTTCATCTTTCGACGCAATAGAAAGAAGATTTCTCGACGCAGATGCAACCACGCACGTTATACATCGTGCAACAACATATAACACTTACGATGCTCTCTTTTGGAGAAGAAAATCTCCTTTATGTATGATAAAACCATCAACTCCTTGGGACAAATTCATCGCTGCATGTGACCGTCGACATCGACACGAATGTCACGAAGAAAAGTTTCATACAATCTGTTGTACAGTCAGAATTTAATTTTATTGCGTGATTCCGTCGTGTGCACTACGCGAAATTAAAATTGGCATAACTATCTTTTTATTTACCGTTTAAACAATTTAATCCTGAAAAGTAATTTGTAAAGTTATGATGAGAGCTTATTTTAACTAAATCTAAACGTACTAATTATCAGATTAGAGATCATGTAAATAATATAAAAAATTATTTTTCTGCGTATTATGTATAATTTTTAGATAATTTCAGTTTTGTACTGGAGCATTAATTTGAAAGCGGTAATTATACATATTTTGCTTGTAGATAAATATCGCTAAATCTAAATTAGATCTTGTAATATGTTCTCTTATTTATTTTCATCGTTATCTGGCAGATACAGTCTACAAATGTATATGGAATTACGTACATATGTCTTTGGGAAACTGTTCGCTTTGTCATAAGCATATTGTACTTTCTGATTATTCAACGTTATGTAATAATGATGAACAAGCGGATTCATATTCTAGTTTCCTGCACGCTTTACATGTCTTCTCTCTCGAGGATATATCATCAAACAGAACATCAAATTTCAATATATAACAAAGTTATATTTGAGAGATAAATTGCATTTATATGCGTATAATAAATTTTTATATCTTAAATAATAAAATTGCTGACAAGTCCGTACTTGGGAAATAAAAGAAAGAAACTTACTTTTTACATAAGAAAGCTTACGAAAATCTAAAATTTTATAAATCTTATTTTGAAAATAAGTTATATTTAAATAAGTATATTAGACATTAAATTAAAACAATATATAAATATTCTGAAAATTTTTTATAAAATTTTATATCTTATTTTTAAAAAAATTTATATTTTTTATATATATTTTTTAAAATTTTATATCTTTTTGATTACAATTATATAATAGTTAATGTAATTTATCACAGATCTATGATTTTGATCTTGTTGTCTTAAATACATAAAAATGTTTTTCGAGAAAAACGTAGAATAAAACTAAAGAAATGAAATGGTGGAAAAACTATGGATACATTGTAATTTAAACTTGCGGTAGGTCGGCAAAGAGAGGATTTCGACCGGAATCGATTTATTTTATCGGTTAACTACAGGGGTTAACGATAATCTCGTTTCGTAGCCGAGCCCACAAGAGTTATCCTCGTCAATAAGGGGCAAGTTTCGAGCGAAGCAACTTCTACGGGCTACCTCAGTCGAAGTTAACGATAATCTCATTGACGAGTCTGCGACACACACAGTCAGAATCCGTCCGATGAGTTCTGCAATTTTTGGGATCAAAACCGCAACGTGCAAGAGTGCTATAGGATCTCTGCTTGTTAAGGAAGTTTGTAGATAGCAACTCATCATGAACGAAAGTACGTTGCTCTCTTCAGGATTTGCTATAATCTCGGCACCGTCGATCCTTCAGTTCTTTTGAGAAATGCATACCTACTTAAATTTTGAATGTATATATTTTTAGCTTAAAGTCCCTGCGTAATTATAAAAATATAATTATAAAAAAATTAAGATATCAGAAAATTTAGAATTCGAAAGTAGTGCAAATATGTATATTAGCACAACACGCAGTGATTTTTAAGCTAAAATCTTGTTTAAACAAAGTTTATTCAGAATAACATAATGAAGAGTTATTTTGCTTTCGAGTTGAACTTTTTGTGTCTTAAAATTTTATCTGTTTGTTTTTTAAATATGAAACTACGGAAAAGAGAGTTTGGCTCGAGAAGCTAGTGAATTATATAACGGAACAACACAGAAGCTCAAAATCTCATTTTCATACTTTGACTCTTAGGTGCGAAACTTATTCGATTAAAAGCTTGAGGCTCGAAGTCGCAAAAATGCATCGCGGTATTCGGTTCGCAAATCGAGGTCGCCGTGGTCAACAGGCCCCTCTCGCCTGTTAACGAGTTCGCGAGTTTGCTAAAGTCCCGTCTTGGGTAGCCTCAACAACGAGTTGGGGATTCCGCTTAACTCGTTGCTTTGGTAAACTCGAGGACACTTTGTTAAGCTTAATCTCCTTTCACGGTTATTGGGTTCCGCTCTTTACGAACAAAAGGACGCGAGGTTGTCAGAGGAGGACTTAAATCTTTCGGGATATACTGGATATGCTGACAGTCATATTGTACAGAACTACGCGGAAAATTCGTTCCGGATTTTATTAACTTCGCATACTTTTATAGAAATTGAAATAATCTCCATAGCAATATTTTCTTTGTATACTATTGTAGTAATTGAGAGATTCTTAGCAGAAAGATGGCGTTTCTTGTAGAGAATATAAAAGCGGCTTCACGCTTATTACTGGACGAGTGAATTTTCATTTAAGATGCAGATTCATTTAAATAAACCTTTCAGAGGTATATAAAAGGTCATAACGGTGCTGTTTCGTTTTATATAGTTAACCATTCATATTCTATTCAAGATTGAATGACTGACTGAATCTTGAGAGAATATACGATTAGAAGAATGGATTTTTAATTATCTTTTCTAACGGAAAGCATCCCTTCGGGAAAAGAGATTTTAAATACTTTTTACGTCGTACTTAAGGCGCATCCTGGGAATATGGCATGCATAGCCATTATATTACCACGGTCTGACAGCCGGTAGCACGGTCTTAACGATTATCATCGTTTTAATAAAATTTTACTTCATCAGCATCTCATAAAAAGCGGTTAAGAAAGAAGTTTCTGCTATGAACGATGACACAAAAGAGCTAACTTGATAAAGGACGCCTTTGTGAGGCCAAACAGATGACGTGTAGGTGGTTAACATTGTACTCCAGAATTAAAAATTCACGTTTTTGTGCAGTTAAAATATATTAGTAAATAATTCTTTAAAAATTAGATTAATGAGAAATATGAAAATTATACAGGGGTCATGTAATTTTTCTTACTTAAAAATTAATTATTTTATATTTTTTGAATATTAATACAGTAATCGCTTTACGTTTCATTTATATTATGTACGCATATTTACTATGCAATTCGCCGTACTTCTTTTATACATTCAATATGGAGTCAGAGTAGAGAACAATTTAAATTATCCAATAACAACGTACTGTTTTTGTAAAATCACGTATATAGATAATGTATTATATTGGCATTTCCAAGATCGATATTCAACAAAACAACATCTTAAACAATAGCATATAAAAAGTATCATATTTTATATATACGCGAATTATTATATTCGGTCATTAATTTCAATACTTCTTTTCTCAAAAAAAGCCATTATCGTCGTTTTTTCAAGTATTGGTAGAGAACATAGTAATATATAATATTGAATATATGGAATATAATAATATAGTAAAACACCCTATATATATAAAATTAAAATTATAACATATAATTTTATATAATGTTTATATAGAATAATTATTATATTATTCCATTAAATAATGTTTAATATGGAATTAATTAAACAATATGATATTTTATAATTCTATTAAAGGCATTATGTTATACAATTATATTTAAAAAATAATTTTTTCTCTATTTTGCATTGCGACCATTCGAAATAACGACGTATAAATATAACATATGGAAATGTCAGAAAGTATTCGATATTCTTGCAAGCTTTCCTGTTTAAAATGCATGTCCGAAAAAACGTTCATTGGTAAAAGCAAATACGTAAAAATCTTCAAAAATGTCACGATTCTCTGATACTGTCAAAAAATACAACGTCAGGAATCCGCAATAGAAATATCAATAGAATCGAAAAGTAGAAATAGGAATAGAAATATCTTGCCTATTGTGTATCTTTACCGTATATATATTCTATTTACTCTATAATATGATATAGGTACTCTATAATACGATATATTTCGAATTGCGAGTCTCCGACTTGTCAAGCACACTCAATGTCGTGCACGAAAATCTCGCGGATTCAAAATGTGTGCGGATAGAAGAACAATAAAAGAGCGGTGCATTTACGTGCCGTAATTTAGGTCGAGGTGATACAGGTCCCGCGATAAATGCATGGCCCTTTAAGTGGTCGCCTCGTGGCGGCGTCAGCGTGAGAAGGATCCTCGTGGGGAACCTAGTAGTGAAATACGGCAAAAAAATTGTCCCCACGAGGATGCCGCGAACGAACAGGCTCGATTCAGATAAAAATTTCCGACGTTTGTCACGCTTCTCTAATTAAAGGCGCCAGGATTAATGACGGCAATTTTCCGACGAAACCTCTCTGGGCCGATTGCTCTGTTTAACCATTCGAATTTCTTTCCCGCGTTCTCTATGTTGTTCCGGAAGTTCTGGCTTACCAGGAACACAAATAGCGTTGGTCATTGTCGTTGTCCTTGTTGTTGTTTCGTCTGCCCAGCCACATTGCAACTTCGTCAGTAATTGCAATTGCACCGTTCTCTTAATCTTAACTACGCTCATGCGTGGATAAACTTTTTGCTTTTACGTGGAAAGTAATCGAATGAGAAAGAAGAAGTTGAGGAAGAAAAAACGCGATCATGATACATCGGTTAAATCAGTTGACATAGTGGGGCAAATAATGTGGATATTCAACGGTGTGCTTTTTAATAATGTTACAAATTCTTTGTAACATTACGATTATTAGCAGAAACAAATAACTATTGTTTACTAATAATATATTAATGATTTGGATTTTACTTTATGCTTTTATCGTGAGTAAATACAACAATTGATAACGCTCAACAGTATTTTTATTGATAAATGTAAATGTATAAAAAACAATATTAATATTTCTTTCTGAATAATATTTAAATGTTTGCTATAGCAATAAAATTACGTGAGTGTGAATATTGTAATTATTGGATTATATAAAGTTTGCATATTAATTCAAATCGCACTTTAATAGTGCAAAATTGTATAAAAGTCAAAAATGCATAAATCTCGAAATATCCTTATTCTTTTTTAATATATCTTGATAATCAAATATTAAGATTAAAGCAAACTTTATCTAAAAGTTAACAAAAGAATATAGTTTATTACTTATTTTAATTGCTTAAAATTTGATTTTTTACAAAATATTTTATTTGTATACGATTATTAATTTTGTCTTAGAAACTTTGTTTCTATCACACATTTTTTCAATTAAAAATCTCCTTTTGAGTAAATGAAAACACGGCATTTCCGACCATTCGGTAATGTTTTCAAGCGGATATGCAGTATTGAGAATCGTATACGAGATAAAAAACAAAATAATTGAAATAGATTCCATTAATCGAGATTTTTTGCGAAAGCTCGTGAAAGATAATTTCCCAATAGCAGTCATCGAGCTTGCAACTTCATCAGCGATTTTCAGTACATTTGCGTAGGAGATTAAAGTTTTCTACTTGAATGGCGGATCGGATGGAATTGCCACGTAAAAAGGCGCACGTACATTTACAATCCAGCTAAGCAAAAAGGCCGCTTCAATTTAATCCGGACGGTTACGGACAATTTAACATTAATACTCAAGGGCTTCACCCTGAAAAAAGTTACTCCTATCGCTGCAATAAATTAAACTTCTCGTTCTGCCATCGGCATAGGGCTTGTTAATTTTTGCATTCTCTTGTAACATTCGAACTATTTCTTATAACGCGCGGGATACATATTTATCTGTAGATACCTAGGGGAGTCGACAAGTAAGGAGACATTTGTCTTTTTTCACGTTATATATAGTTCAGAAACACCATTCGGACCATATGGACCACACATTTTATATATTTTATACGGTGAAGACATAAAATAGGAAATATTTTTCAGAATAAAAAATTTCGCGAATAAAGCGCTTTAAAATAGAAGATAATCAAATAAAAAAGAATGAGCTGATACAAATTTTTTATATCTTTATATTTTATATTTTATAGTTTTATGTCTGTTAAGCAGAAATCTATTAAGCCTATTTAGCACAGAAAAAAGTTTCTTTGTGCTTTTATTTCCTTTATTAACTTTCAACTATTTTCTCGTGGACAAGTTAACTGTAATGTTTTAATTTAATCCGCATGTTAAAACTTCTCTGGCTATGACAGTTGGACGAGATCAAAGTTACAGCTTTAGATTCGACGTGAAAATATTGCAGTTCTTAAAACTGATTCGCCATGGAAGACCGCATTAGTGGTCGAATTTGTTAACATGATAATTTATTTAAATTTTTACGAAACGTAAATCCACTGGCAAACTCGCGAGTTTGTATGCGTTAAAACGACGCAGTCGGGTGTGCTCGTTCTAAACGACGTTACGCGTGTTCCCGCATGATATTATCAGCCTTAGCTATCACCGTGGTGGCATCTAATGACATTCGCCATGTCGCAAGACATACACTTGCAGCTAGTTTCCATCATAAATGGCCTTCGTACCGCGCACACCGAGTGCGGCGTGTCTTACACTCGTGGTTGTGCGCCCGGTTGTTCATTACGACGATCAGACGCCTCTAACGAGTGTTTAAACTAAGCTTGTTAACCAGCCACGGATGAGCAAAGGACCGCGTTGCAGTGACACGACCTATCGGATTTAAACGATCTCCTGATTTCCGACCTAAAAACCGCGATGCTTTTGGTTTCGCCATTCTCTCGTGTCCGCACCTTCGTTAAAAAAGCGTGACTTTCATGATTTTAAACTATGCTCGTTAACGACATTGGGAAACGGAGCACGTGAATGGAACAAAGATTCTTAGATATCCGTAAAACATTGCCTGCGTCATCTAATTTATTTCACTCAAATACATCTGTATCTCTTTATCACATTGTATGAATGTAATTTCATTCATATCTATATTATTTAATAGTATATATTTATATCTTATATACGTAATAGACAGGACTAAACCTAAGTACAACTAAACGGAGGTGATGATTCTTTGTGCAAAAATAAATTGAAATTGCAGAATAAACTTTTTTCGTCTGAGGTTCTATTTTCGAGAAAATCAAGTTTGGGAATTGCAAAATATGCACTTATAATGAACATATGGCAAAATATTGTAAATGTTATCATGTTTACGTTACGTTTACGTGACTTCATGAAGCATCAAAGAAGATGAAAACAAATAAATAAATAAAGGATTAAAGAAGATGAAAACAAACAACTGAAAACAAACAGTTAATTTTTTTATTTTATTAAGAGAGAAAAATTGCTCAAATAAAGTCTCGGACAAAAAAGTTTATTTTGCAGTTTCAACTTTTGTACAAAGATCACCTCTTCCTCCTCTCGTCCAGTGTACTACAGGTTTGTCTTTATCTTGTATAAAGATAACACTTCAGGAAAATTAAGAAAATATTATAATGACTATAAAAAAATAAATATTGTACAATATAACAAATTGTTGAAAGTGCTCGTTAAATTTTAAATTAACGTAAATCTTGGTAAAAGTAAAAACTGATATTGCAAGGGAAAATAACTTCCGTGAACGATGTGCTAACTACTTCAACAGTATTGTCATTATACTCTACAAGGTTTGTACATTATTTTACGTGATATTACAAGGATGAGTACTATAATGAGTACCTTGTTAAAGTTTCTATTGTTAAAGAAGAAAAGCGTTTGCTTCGGCATAGATTACTGTTGTAAAGTTGACCTCTTGGTACACACGCTCGTCCGGAAATAAACGATTCATTTATAGCGAAGAACTTCAGAAAACAGGAGACTCATTTAACAAATTTTGCTCTACCATGATTGAGTTTCGTAGAGTTCGTAGCATGTTATGTCAGCAATCTAATGCAACTCGACTATTAGCTGAATGCCAGGCGCAGCTGGTGAACTCGGGGGGAATCGCTTCCAGTGTCGGGCAAATATTCAAAGCTCAAATACGAACGTGATGGACTTAGCGTGACGAGAATTAATTATTATACATGTTGCATCACAATTATGTCATATGCATGCATTTTGAATCGTAAAATATAAATAGTGAGGAATTTTTTAATGAAAAATAAAACGCTAACATTTTTGAAAAATTATTCAAATAATAAAAAGCATTCCAGTTTAAAAACGATAAAGAATCAGTGCTAAGGGAAGTAGTCGGCAAAATTTGTGCACCGCAAGAAGTGCTTTTCTCATGCCTTTGTGCTTAAAAAGTCATCATCGTTCTCGAATCTGCACAGTGCGATCAATTCTTCTTTCTCTGCTTTGTGTGTATGATATTCTTTTTACAATTCTATTATTCTTTGATGTACTCGTGGACAGTGATATCGCCGCCGAGATCGGTGACCAGTGGTGGCGCTTTAGCGCTTCCAGTAGTTCCGGTCGAACCGACAATTCGCGCTGCGGTTTATGAATTACGAGACGTGATCCGCGCAAAGTGACAGACCGGAAACAGAGAAATAAAGATAGATAGATAAATAGAGAGAGAGAACTAGAGAAAGAGAACGAGAGGAGAAAAAGAGAATAGTCTAGATGGGTGCAAGCGTGATGACGTACATCGTCAAAGAGTCTCGGACTAACTCGTAATTAATCGAATTTCGCCCGCGGACGCACAGCGGACTATTCCCGCGAGCTGGTTTTCTATCGCCGTACTTTGTGCTCTGTGTTTTCCAAACCGAGTGCCAACCGGCTTTTAATTGATACATCCTGCTCGTTAGCCATGCCTACGGCTCTATCTCTTTGCTTCTCTTTCTCATTTTCATTGTTGTCTCAAGTGCTCCGGCGGAAAATCTCGTGTGTGTGTGTGTGTGTGTGCGTGCCTGCGCGCGCGCGCACACATACACACCACTGTGATGGTCAGCTATTCATGCCACAATGATTTCTTTTGCTTAAATTTAGTCAATAAATCTTCTCGGAAAGGTACAACAATCAAATAAATTATTAAAGTCTTGTAAATAAGCTCATATTTTCATATCGTATTTTATTTTTATGACATTTACAAAAAATATATTATTAATCTTTGAGTTTATGTTAGTTGATCGTCGAAATTAATTTTAATTTATTATTTATATGTAAAAGAGATTTTTTTTTTCTACTTGTTTTCTTGAATGTTTTTAAAATATCTAGTTGGATTAATTAGAATTCTTGTTGAAAATGAACGAATCAGAATTCTCTGATTAAATCTACTAGAATTCTTGTAATAACCGGAATTCGGATTGATATAATTAGAATTTTTTGATTCGTCCATTTTCAATCAAATATTTTTCTTGGTGTAAAAATATGTATATAAGCAATCGATATACAATCTCTCGATAAGAGAGGTATTGCACTTGATACGAAAGAAGATAATTTTCAATAAAATTTAATGGTACGGCTATTATTCCATTTCTCCTTTTCTCAATAATCATATTTCATATTTACGATCGCTATACTTTAATCGCGCAAAAGTCTCCTTCGCATTATTCTAAGTGTAAAGAACAGGAATTTAAGTAATTAAGCGCCGAGTTAAATCTTTCTCAAGAGGAAATCGGATTTAAATTACTCGCACGGACGCATTCGAATTACTCGCGCCAAATATTTCCCGATAATTACCTTTTCGTAAGACGCCCGCTGCCATCTAACGAATACCGTAGATGATAAAGAGAATTTCCAGCGGAACTCGGACCGCAGTTCTTCGTAATTCGTCTCAAAGGTGATCGGCACGCTTTCGCTTCTTTCGCGAGGGAAACTTAGCTTGCACGTATATCTCCAGGCGGGGCACAGTAGTATAAGTCCACCAATGGATCGCCCCGAGGTGTCCGAAGTTTTAATTAATCGAGGGTACGGGCCTCGAGGTATTTTTATTAATTTTCCCTCAGCTCTTTCTCTCTCTCTCTCTCTTTCTCTTTCCTTCCTCTTTTTCTTTCTATAGTATCAGCGTTGTTCCGGACAACCTGGTCGAGTCAGCTCCAACCCTCTTTGGAGACTTGTAGAAGGATAATTGTGCCGAAGTTTTAACGGTGTACGCGCAAGTCTGGGCAAGATTACGATTATCTCGAGTAAACTTTCTACGTATCTCGAAATACGCGCGACGCAATCCACGAGCAAACGCGCTACCGCCACGTCGTGAGAATGAAAAAGGATGACTATTGCGATAATTCTGTAAATTATAGTACACTACGGGAGAGTGTACTTAACTGATTTTTCTCGCCAAATTATCGCGTTCTGCTACCGCGATGAGATAGATATATAGAGGTAAAACGATTCGAGGTAAAACTCGCGTTTCAAATTATAACATGGAGATCATTAGTTACAGGAAATGATCTTGATGAACTTTCGATGTTGACAAGTTTTGTATAAATTGGAAACCCGTTACAATTTGTGATAATTATGTAGCGCATGATTATAATGATTATGCCGACGATAATTTGGATTGGCTCTGAATATTAATGTGTGCATTATATGTATACGAGTTATAAATCGTGGAGTGAGATGAATGACGTGTAAGATAAGCGAACGACGTGTTCTGACCATTGCTACAATCTTCGACTGAGTAGTTACTAAATTGCAGTAGCGAGTATCACGTTATTAGATTCACGAGTGGCAACCATTAAGATAACCGAGGCTCGTAATATTGCAATGGCGATTAATAACGATGATAGATTTGTCGTGGGATTTGAATCTATGACCACCCGAGCTGTAGCATGACGTTTCGTGCGATGCACATTTAACTATTTATGTGCAGTAACTGCTCTATTTTCTACTCTACAGACAGTGTAGACAAACGACAATGTAGAAAAATTTTTGTAATATAATCAATTATTTTAACATGACTCATCCTTTTAAAAAAGCTTTTATAAAGAACATATTGAATTCTTTTTGTTTATAAATTTTTATCTTGTTTCTCTTTAAAAATTGTGAGATATTTGAAACTATTTATATATAGAAAGTACTTTATAAAAATATGTACAATAATAGAAAAAATAAAACTACAAAATGATTTAAATTAAACTTTGAAGTTATAGAAAATGATGAAATATTTGGGTCATACAAGATGATTAAATATGGAACTTCTATCTGTCAATTATAAATTAACATTGCAACTAAAAAAAAGTTCTATCGCATCAATAAGATTTTAAAGTTCAATTTATTTTTCATTTTTTTTATTCTATAAAATAAAAAAATAAGATACGCGATAAGTGTAAATAAAGTGTAACGAAAGTAAAATGATGCTAATATTCGTATAAATAGTAAACATCAGTATTAATTAGAATTATGTAGAGTCTAAAAGTAAATGAAATGAATATGACATAACTTTGTCGTCAATCATCATATCACGAATGTCTCGCATCGCGGGTATCGATCCGATAAATACGGAGAGTATAATGCGACGGTATATGCATTGCGTGAAACTTGCACGGTGTCCTGGGATTTCCAACCTAATGCAGAGATTGCTGAGAAAAGATCGCATCGGATACTCGGAACAGTGCGGAATCGAAGGCATCGACAGGCATTTTATAGAACGAGTTATTACAGAAATATTAATATCTCAAAATCAATAAAGTGAATATTGAAATATTCTTATATTCGTAATAAGCTAGATGTTATCATTGAGATTAATTATTTATAACATAGCTTTCAAACAAATTCTTATTTTATTGTCAAATAATAAATTTTAATGTCGCAATTAGGTATTATTAGAAAATTACATAACTATAGATAAAATATTATACAATATATTGTACGTGATGTTTAAAATCCTAAATACCTAATGGATGGAAGCGTAATAACGCTTGTGACCTGCAGGCAATATTTGAAATTCATTATCGTTGTATAGCATCTGCTATGATTAATTGATTATAAATTAATATTTACGTAACTTGACGAAAAACGTGATATTACGAGGTAATTTTGAAAACTCGAGCGAGATTGTACTTGTAATTCCCACTGACTTGACATTTACGGAGATCGTCGGTCGGAAATTCTGAATGTATCGGGAGAAATCCCAAAACGTTCGCCCGACGTATAATGCATTTCCTGCAATAATGGCTCTCAAATAATTTAGCCGCTTTAATAATGCGTCCATTAATATCGTTACTTTTATTATATTATCGCGCTCTGATTCAAGCCCGCACTCCGGTGCACGATATGCGCCACCCCTGAAACGATATTCCGTCCGTTTTTGAAAAATTCATGGATCCGGCTAATTGTGCGTTGGGCGAGTTTATTCCTCCTATTTCGCCGCGTTTCGCATAATAATTTGTCGTGACGCAGTCCCCAACGAGCGCGGCACTCGATGCAATTAGCTGGATTGCTAATTACGACTGTTTCTTTGTTGTGTCGCTTCGTTTTTCGGCCAAACTCATTTTCCGACCACATTGCGCCAGCTAGACGATAGTAGAAAAATAAGATAAAACGTGAGGTTGTTATTCAACCTATTTAATTATTCTTATAGCTTTTCTTATATATATATTTCTCTCTCTCTCTCTCTCTCTCTCTCTCTCTCTCTCTCCACCCTTCTCTCTTTCATTAATTCATTTTATTAACAAAATATTTATTGGTATCTATTGATAATATCATTCCCTTACTTCAAAAATGATATAATTCAAAAAATTATGTTTCCCAGAAAAGAAAAATAATAATTTTTCAGATTGACAGAAATTTATTGATTAATTAAATATCGCAAATATATTCTTAACTTAATCAAATGTCGTTTTTGTTATTTTCGTTTTATAATCTTTAAAAAACTCCTTTTTGAGTTATAATGATTTTGATGATTTTTTTTTTAAAACCATCCTTTTTAATTTGTAGTGATTTTGATAAATTTTTATGAAATTATTATAATTGTTTTGGTGATTAATAGGATAATATTTACTTACTTCGTGTGTATTTTTGAATATTAAAACAAAATTCTAATTTTAAGAAGTATTCATCTATTAATACGAGCATGATCTCGCCATCAGTTTCTTAATAAAATTTCATTTTCTTAAGAAGCTATAATTTAGAAATCACAATGATGCGGTATACTGTGATACGTGCCAATAAATCGTTAGTAGGATACCCGAGTTCTCTGCTATCGTGTTCTATTTTATCTCTTCACGCTCTTCCTTCCATCTTATACATTAAGACGACGTTGAAAGAGCAGCGATTTTCCGCTCCTAGGTAATTTTAATTAGTTTCGAGGCTCATTAATTCTATATTGCCGTGCAAGAATGATTTTGGATGAAAAGACTAAATTTGCGCAATATTATTTAATATAAGCATTGTGTTATAATAATATTCCTTTAATTATTTTCACACCTAATTATTTTCACTATGGATAGCTTGTGATCATTATATCGATTTAAACGAGTAATACCGAATATGTTGCCAACGTATGTTACATGTTGAAAGGATTTTATTCACGAATTTAGACTAAACTTTTTCATACAAACATTAAATTACGATTAATTCGTATATTCAGTTTAATCCAATTTAATATTTCTCTGATATATTGAATAATGCTGTCTGATATTTTGAAAATATCTGTTATATTAATCAGGACTTGTATTTAAAATAAAGTTATTTAAAATATATATTGTAAACAAAAAATTAAAGAGTTATTTAGTATTCTTTATTTTAAAAAACTTTTTCTGACCTATTTCTTATTTAATATTTTAAATAAATTTGTGATTTTATTTTATATTTCATATTTTAAATAAGTAATAATTATTTCACCGAGCACTAATATTAACACAAGCAATCTTAATTAGCATTTTGCGGTCCGTACGTTTATTATTCACCATCTGACTGTAACTACACTAAAGCACGAAATGAGCCGCATATTTTTTTTTACCGTAAACCGATATAAAAATACCTATTAAAGTTGAAGTACTTTGTTTTTTGTGTTTTAAGTTTTTATCTATAATAACTGTGCATGCAATAATAATTGTATGTACAATATTTATCAAGCAGAAGACTAATGCATTATGCCGGCGGACTGGAACGTCAAAATTCGCGCAATGACATTGTGCCGTCGGCAAACCATAAATAGTCAATGCTTATAGTAGCAGTCCAAGTTACGCTTATACAATTCTCGTGAGCATTATTTGTCCTTGTTTAATACTTGATAAACAACAAGAATGGAATGATTCTTAAGCGCCGCAAGTATGAATCGGATCGCAGTTTACGAGTTGGATGTCAATTTGTTTACTTCTTTTAAAAGATACTTTTTAAAAAAAAAATTAGTTTTAGTTTTTTTAAATATTCATTGTATGTCATAAAATCCGTTTTAGTATTTAAGACATAAAGTTTCATTTATTATATTTCCGAATTCTCTAATATTTGTTATATTTTTGAAATTTTAATGAAGTATAAATTCATTCTGCTGCATATTTCCCGTAGTGTCTATTAATAACACAGATTTCAATTACTCGAATGAGTCTAAACGTATGGATTACACGCATGCATATTTACGTGAATGTGCCTCTGCATCGAGAATAGGTTGGACGCATCGAGCGAGCTCTCAATCCAACGGATGCATTTAGTGCATCGTGATGACATGAAAAGGCGAAACCGATTTCATTCAGCTAATACCCTTTAGTTCCTATATTTCAAATTCCCAGTATGAATAAATCACAGGCTCCGACTACCGTATGACGAGTTTGATTCGTGTCGATCGTCCTTTTTCGCGAAATTGACAAGAAACGCAAAGTGTCCAGAATAAAATTTTAACCGAAGAATGAAATATTATATAATTGCAAAAGTTTTGCAAAAGTTTGTGGAATTATTGAAGTTACCAGAATTTATTGTAAAAAAATTTTTACCCATTTATTATTATAATGTTATTATAATGTTAGATACCAACTACATTATATCAACTCTATTTTTCGACTATCCAGTTTTAATTTATTACTTTAATTTTGAAGCATGATAAAATATATACATTTACTACTATTTCTTATTTATTTATAACTAAAAGAAGAGTAGCATTGAAGCTATATTGATTATACGTGAAACTTATGACAGCGAATCTGATATTTCTGAAAGTTTCATGTTATAAATGGCTTTAATTTAATAAGTGATTTAAGACAGTTTGTTCTAACGATACTGATTTTAATAAAAATTAGAAATGTCTGTTAAATATTAAATTTCAACCTCAATTTTGTATTTCAAGAAATACACTCAGTGTAAATACGTTATTATAAAGTTGCCAAGCAATATTAATGAACACATAATTAATAAATTTTACAATAAATTCTAATGACGTGTATGATAGATCTCCACAAACTTTTGTACTTAATATAGTATTTAATATAGTATATGTCAAACAATAAATTTTAAGATTGCAAATTATTATTAAAATTAGGTAATTTTTTATATATATATATATATATATATTATAGATAAAATATATTATAGATATAAATAGAGAATTCTTATCAATAAATTAGGTACTTATTTCGAACATTGATTGATAAATTTAAATTCGAACTGTTTTGCTACCTAATCGATATTCTTCGGAATTGACATGAGAGAATAAAATAGAATCTGTTCGGTCGAGGACTGCTAATTAAGATTAAGATAAATTATACAAACATGGCATGGCTGTCATTCCATTTATTCTTATCAACATCGATCGATAACTATTACATGGTAAATTTAATTTTAAACACGCAGTCATTATTTATGAGACTAAAATATATATATCATGAGACTAAAATAGGTTACATAAAACACTAAAGATAGAGCGCTCAGTGAGATAAAAGTAAAGCGACACACACATACACACACACACACACACACACACACACACACAC
>Ga0157364_1002378_pt1 | contig 17420 bp, 13 predicted proteins | sample AttsexASBM2_FD_111476 | JGI IMG/M metagenome (GOLD analysis project Ga0157364, IMG submission 111476) | Fungus gardens microbial communities from leaf cutter ant in Ribeirão Preto, State of São Paulo, Brazil - Atta sexdens ASBM2 | ecosystem: Host-associated > Fungi > Mycelium > Unclassified ... | reverse complement strand
CTGACGTTTGATTCAAACTCAGACTGTCTGTTTAAGAAGTTTTCATTGCTTTGTGGTAATGAATGCGCATTCAAAGTATTCATACGGACTTTATCCGTCATCATATCACTCCTACAACCCGGAGTAGCTCTGTGCCGGATTGAATAAAAGGTTAAAAAACAGGGTCTATAAAGCGCGGCTAATATATGTGTTTTCAGAGGGCGTGACAACTGTTTTTACTTTTCGGGATTTTCAGGGTTTTCCTTTAAAAATCAACGATAAGAAAGCATTTTCCGTCTTGCGGCCGGATCGGTTTTGTAACTAAATCCCGGTCCATTGTCGAAGGGTTAATCACTGACGGGTAAATTCCCTTTCAGTGATTGCGGGTATTCTGTACTAACTGACGGGCTCAGAAGCCCCCCGGATGACGTTTTTCTCCGTCTGACCCGCATAACTCTCTAGCGATGGGGGTTATGGGCTTCGTATTGAGAAAGTAACATCGCGCTGCCCAGGCCGCCGGCGGCCGCAATGGCACATACCCCATAACTGCGGCCTGAACGTTGCAGCTCATGAAACAGGCGGCAGACAAGAATAGCACCTGAAGCCCCGATAGGATGGCCTCTGGCCAGCGCCCCGCCACCGCAGTTCGTTTGTTGCAAATCCAGCCCGCTTTCCTGAAGGCAAACTATCGCCTGCGAGGCATAGGCTTCCATCAGTTCGGTGACACACTGCTTCGGATCCACCCGCGGAAATTCAGAGAATAACTGCCTTAGCGCCACCACAGGCGCATATCCTGGTAAACGGCTGTCTGCACCGGCGCTGACGGAACCGCAAATGGTCAGCCCGCTGACGGGTTTCAGCCGGGCCGCGACAGCATCGGAAACCACCAGACAGAAAGCCGCACCATCAGCTTCAACAGCGGTAGACACCAGGCTCACCGTCCCGGACAGTACCGGAGCACGGGCTGCCAGGCGCTCACTTAGCTGGCGCGGATAACCGTCAGTGACGATCCCTGCTATCGGTACGATTTCCTGTTGCAGCCGGTCACGCGCTGCCACCGCTTTTCGGTGACTGTCTATCGCCCAGGCATCCTGGGCCTGACGGGTCAGAGAATATTGCGCCGCCAGGGTATCCGCCGCTTCCGTCATATCCGGATCCGTCGCGGGATCCGGACTGAACGGCGGACGGGTATAAAAACAGGCCGGGCGACCATCGGCAAAAGTCTCCCCACGGAGCGGACGCCGGGAATAACTTTCTGCGCCGCCGGCAATCACGATCCCGGCAGCGCCTGAATCCACCAGCGCAGAAGCCAGAGCCACTGCATCCAGTCCGCCGGCACACTGGGTATCAATACTGATCCCGGAAACCCCTGGCATTCCGGCCGCCAGAGCAGTCATCCGGGCGGGATTCCCCCCGGCCCCCAGTGAATTAGCCAGAATCAGCTGATCCACTTCCGCAGCAGCAATACCGCTCTGCGTTAGCAGTGCAGTGATCACCGGCTCTGCCAGCTGGTGAACCTTCAGCGATCCAAATGCGCCCCCCCGCGGTACCACTGCGCTACGCAGCGCTGCAATAATGATACTCACGTTTTCAGATAGTCCTCTAAACGTTTCAGGTCAGCTTTACCGGCTGACAGTAACGGGAAGTCAGGCAGGAACCAGAAACGGCGCGGAACCATCTCACTACCCAGTTGTTCGGTGATAAGCCTGCGCAGTGCCTTCTCCTGCTGTGGATCCGGATGTCCCTGAATGAAGGCATGTAATATGTGGCCACGGCTGGCATCCGGGGCGGCAATGACCGCACATAACCCGCTGTCTGAATACTGACTGAGCAGTGCTTCGACGGCTTCCGGATACACATTTTTATCGGCGATAGTTACCATGCGGCTGCGACGACCACACAGCCATAAATGCCCCTGCGGATCCAGGAAACCCAGCTCACCGACGGTCATAAAATTCCCGTCTGTCCGGGTTTCCTCACTTCCCCCGGCAGCATAGCCGGAAAAGAGATACGGGCTATCCACCCAGACTTCGCCCACACCCTGCTGAACGCCACGTATTTCAATGCTGACGCCGGGATAGGCCTTACCGACTGAGCCCCCGGGCGTTTCTGCATCAGCCAGAGTAATAAAACTGGTTTCAGATGCCCCGTAAAACTCATGGATGGTCGCCGCCGGACAATACCGGGCAGCACGTTCACGGGTTTTTGCATCGAGCTTTCCCCCGCCACAAAGGATCAACCGTACCTTCGGCAATGTCTCCCCGCTGCCGGTCAGTAAACGCAGTTGTGTCGGTGTGATATACAGCACCGTAGTCCCGGCGGCCTGTAACTGCAAAACCTGAGCACGCGGACGCATACCGGTGACAAAATCACATTCCATCCCGAGGTGTAACGACTCACAGACGCCGTACAGAGCCAGTGAATGATTCAGTCCGCCAAAAATGGCACTGCGATCCCCGGCGGTCAGGCCAAAAAGCTGCCGGTTCAGGTCAAAGGTTTTCTGCCATGTGATAAAAGGCCGCCGGATCACTTTAGGGATCCCGCTACTGCCACAGGTTGTACATTCGATATGCCCGGTATCGTGACCGATTTCAATCCATGGTGACTGACTGATCGCCCGGAATGTCAGACCGCCCGTATAAGCAGTCACTACCCGCTGTAACGCATCGGCGACTTCACCACCAGCATTCTCCAGCGCAACGCCCTGGTAACGAAAATAAGCCTCCGCCCTCATATTCCGTCCTCCCTGTCGGGAAATCCATGCAGCGTGGAATACTCCTCTGCCGGCGCACGGGCGGTACGGAAGCCGTTAACCGCGGCCGTCATGTCCGGCCTGCCCAGAGCAATACCACAGATCACGGTTTCCTGTTCAGGTAACGCAAGTAACTGATGAATGGCCCGGCCGTAATTTGCCAGCGCACCGATACCGCAGGTCCCGTAGCCCAGTTCCTGAGCGGAAAGAAAGAAACTCATCAGCGCCATCCCAAGATCCATAAAACAGCCGGCCCCCATCTCCCGATGGAGTGTCACGACAATACCGACCGGAGCATCAAAGAAGCGATAGTTCGCTGCAAACTGACGGCGGCGTCCCTCAATATCGCGTTTATGAATATCCAGCGCCTGATAGAGTGCATAACCTGCTTCCCGTTGACGTTGTTTCAGATGCACAGGCATCGGTCGGGGAAAATAGCTATACAGTTCTTCTTCAGGAGGCTGTTGAGCTATCAGGGCTAGCTGAGCCGTTATTTCTGCCAGCGGCTCGCCGGTATAGATATGGAACATACCGGGTTGCAGATTCGCACCACTGGGGGCACGACGGGCTGCCTGCAGGATATGCCTGATATCGCTGAGAGGAACGGGTTCATCAAGGAAGGCTCGACAGGAATGGCGTTGAGTCAGTAATTCTGACAACGGATGACGGGGATTACGCATCGTAAATACAGCCTGAACAAAGGACAAAAAATAAGACAGTCACCGTTAAACGGTAATCTGACCCGATGTGCCGAGTATAGCTGTAAACTATTTTTATGACCACAGCCTTACAAGTCTTCCCCCCCGAAAACCGCCCGGGAACAGGCTAGCGGGTACGTTCATATCTCTTAACTTCTGCATTTTTCTTCCGTTATAGCCCCTTAAATCTGCCCGGTAGCCCATCATCTGTTGCCGGGGACTTGCGTAAATGCGCCATCCGCCACATAATCGTCAACCAAATTTTCTGATATAGGTTTACAACTCTGTGTGGTATCTCGCGATCGTTACCTTCCTTTGGGGATCCTCATTCAGTCTGACCGGCCATTTCCTTGCCGGCCAGGTTGACAGCTATTTCGCCGTATTCTTCCGGACGCTGGTAGGCACCCTGATTTTTGTTCCCTTTATGGTATGGCGTAATCTGCCGAAACGGTTAATTGCCGGGTTATGGTTCGCCGGTGCCCTTCAGTTCGGCGTCACCTATGCGCTGTCTTATCAGAGCTACACTATGCTGACGGTGCCGGAGATGTTGCTGTTTACCACACAAACTCCCCTCTATATCAGTCTGCTGAATAATGCGCTGGAACGACGGTTTAATCCCTGGACGCTGGTCGCCGCCTTGTTTGCCGTCTCCGGCGGGATTGTCATCCACTACCATCCGCTGACCGGGCATTTCTGGAAAGGTTTCTGGCTGTTGCAACTGGCGAACCTGACGTTTGCCGCCGGACAGGTTATCTGTCGCCGCCTGCTGCTGAAATATAAGCCGGATGTTCCGTTACCTAAGCTGTTTGGTCACTTCTTCCTGGGCGCGCTGATCATTACCGCCCCGCTCTATTACTTCTTCGGTCAGCAGGGCCATCTGCCACAAACCGGCGCCCAGTGGACGGTGCTGGTTTATCTGAGTGTGGTCGCCACAGCGCTGGGAAGTTACTGGCTGGCGAAAGGAAGTACGCTGGTCTCGGTCGCGACGTTGTCCGTTTTCAACGAACTGCATGTGCCGGTCGGACTGATTATTAATATGCTGCTCTGGGGGAATGATGTTCCGGTGCTGAGGCTGATTGCAGGCTGCTGTCTGATAGCCATTGCCATCGGCATTAATTACACCCACCCGACACGCTCACCGCAACGCCCGGTATCACAGGAAGCCACCGACTAAGACTCACCATCTTTTCCTGCCCTCCCTCCGGCACAACGTTACTTGCGTGCCGGAGGGGTGCGATATAAACACCTGTCATTCCCGACTATGTGTTGCAGCATAAGGTATTGCCAGTGACACAAAGGCGCCGCCTGGAAAGCGGAAACGTATCCTACATGAAACCTGTTTTTTATTGAGCTGGCATGATGGGCCGCTGTGAGCGATAAGCGGACATTAACATACCTTTGAAAGTGGCCAAATTTAGCTATCCAAGACACAGAGAAAGAAAAGGCATCGTCTATAAAAAATGCCTGTGACCGATAAGATGGCGAGCTAATACGCAACCTTATTTCTAAGCCATCGGGCTAGCCCGGTGTCCAGTATGAGTTCTGCAAGCTTCGTAGGCCCAATCATAGTGACGCCTTCAGCATGAAGATCCTCACTCAATGTCCCATGATGCCAGACAAAGAACATCCGATCATAGCTATCACTGGTCTGGAAACGTGACAGATACTCAGAGAATACAGACTGATTAGCAACAGACTTCACCTGCACAAATGCCTGTTCTTTGGTAGTGGGCAGTTCAAGTTCAATATCGACAGTCTTCTGTGTCTTGCCAAGGCTCCCAGTTCTTCTCCATCCACTGGCAGAGAAAATCAGATCTACGAGCAACTCAAAGTCCTGCCAGGTAAGCAAACTACACAAACTGGTAATAGCCATCAGATACTGAGCCTTAGCATTATCAGCGTTGATGATTTCCGGCGATTGCTCATCATTGATTTTTCGCAGAGCGTAATCGGCCAAACGCACATCGCAGATGGTTCCCCGGTAATTCTGTGTAGCAAGTAAAGCACCGCTCAGGACGCTGTGGGACAGCAGGTTACCGGCCAGACTATGGCTGTGCCATCCATCCACCGTTTGGCGGATCCTGCTGCCATCTTCCAGTTCGGTGACCTCTCCGGAAGGATGGCACCAATGCAATAACCCCTGGCTAAACGTAATGAAGAGTGTATCGGGAGTAGCGGTATAAAACGTCTTTATCTGCCTGACATCATTTTTGGCAGTGGACTGGTTATTGTTCCTTTCTTTTTCCCAGACTTTCTGCACATCCTCCCACTTTTCCTCAAGGCACATCTTATGGGGCGTTTTGTGGTATCCAAATTTAATAATGCCAGATGTCAGGCACTCATGTTCCCATTCTCCTCCCTCCCCCAGCTTGATATATTTCACCTCAGTCGCGTGAATCTTTTCCAACATACAATCACTCCGGTAAACGAATTTCCTAGCTAAAGGTTCCTTACTTTACCTCTGAACAGAGCGTAAAGGCGCACAATTTCCTTCACCGGATAAATCAGAGTGGTAACAGATGGTGGCCTGCTCCCCAATGTTCAACTTAGATTGTTGTAAGCAACGACTGCTCCTGGCAGATAACAGACTGTCCAACTGTAAACACAGGGTCATTACTGCCCTGTCTTTACACTGAGTATGTTTTGCAGGCAGGTAGTAAACTCACGCGCCATGGCGCTGATATTGATCCGGACGTTAATCCGTACAATCACCGTAGTTTTCTGTTCTTTCTGATCAGAATGTCGCGGATGTCCTGACCTATATCCGTAACAGTTGGGGGAATGCAGCACCGGCCGTGAGTGCCGGTGAGGTGAAGACGCTGCGTAAAGCCTTAGCGCAATAAAACGGGACGGTGCTTTGACAAAAGGCCCCGTGAAGGGGCCTTTGCTTTTGTATCTTTTCCGTTAGCCGTGCTGCAGGTCGCGTTTAATACTGTCGGTCGCCCGCAAAGAAAGCGCAACCATACTCAGTGTCGAGTTAACCGTTCCTGCCGCTGCCATTACCCCGCCGGAAGCAATATACAGGTTCTGGTGATCGTGGGTACGCATCCAGCTATCCACGACGGAGTCTTTCGGATCATGCCCCCCGATAGTTCCGCCCATGATATGGTTATTCGGGTTAAAGTACGGCGTCATTTCAATTTCTGTCGCACCGAACAGATTCGCTATCTGCATCAGGTGCTGACGGGAAGAGACCGCCGCTTTACGCACATAATCCCCGACATCATAGGTAACATGCGGATACGGGATCCCCAGGCTGTCTTTACGCTGAGTACTCAGGGTCAGACGGTTGTCCGGGTTGGCCAGTACGTCATGGTTAACATAAATATCCATACCGCAGGCCGCACGGCGACGAATTTCCTGATCCAGCTTTTTACCTACCAGGCCCATCTGTAGTGCTTTCACACCCGCTTTATGGTTCTGGGACGTATTGTTCATCCCGATCTGAATCGCCGCATGCTCTCTGCGGAAGTCACCGTCACGGAAGTTAGTGATGGAACTCATCTGTACAGAGCCTCCGCCGGTCCAGATAGGCTCTGACGCCTGGAAGCTCATCAGGATCCCCGGATGGTCCATCATATTTCTGCCGACCATATCTGAACTGTTCGCAATACCGTTAGGGTTACGATCATTGGCTGCCAGTAATAACAGTTTCGGTGTTTCAATACCGTTACCGGCCAGCACAAAGGTCCGTGCGGTGACGCGGTGGGAGTTCTTATCCGGGTCGTAATAGTGCAGAGCCGTAATATTATTATGCTCATCGGTTTCAAACCGGTAGACCACCGCGTTAGGCAGAATTTTCGCACCGGCTTTTTCTGCTTTCACAATCGTATGGATACCATTGAACATGGCACCGATAGGACAGATAGGCATACAGTTGTTATTACCGCAGCACTGCGGACGTCCGTCATAAGGGCGGCTGTTACGCCCCTGCGGAACCGGGGTATTTTCGTACCCGGCGGTAGCCACCACTTCCGTAAAACGGCGATCGGCCGGACCGTAAGGCATCGGTTCCATCGGGAACGGCTTCTTACGTGGTGCAACATATTTCAGCGTCGTGTCGTTCGGGCCATTAACCCCGATCATCACTTCGGCACGGTAGTAATAATCTTCTAATTCATCATAAGTCACTACCCAGTCACGCCCCACACCATAAGTGGTGTGTAATTGCAGATCCGGGGGCAGAAAGCGCCAGCACGATGCCGCCCAGTGCCAGGTCGTCCCGCCGACACCTTTAATCATCCCCTGACGAAATGCAGAGGCATCCGGGCCGGAGACTTCCGGATAGTTGTTATACGGGTATAACTGCGGGTGAACCGCCCAGGGTTCCGGCGGATAAGGTGTCGCATAATCAGATTCTGATTTATTGACCGGGGGGATATTACGCCAGTTTTCAACCACTTCCCCCCTCTCCCAGCGCGGGCCGGCATCCAGAACCAGTACCGATAATCCGGCTTCCGCCAGTTCTTTTGCGACGGTACCACCACAAATCCCTGCGCCTACCACTACCACATCAGCGCTATATTGCTCAGACATAACCACCTCGAAATACTACAAATTCGTAAAATGACGGCACGATCAACGACGTTTGCGTGACAGCCGCACCACAATAAGGACAATGATCAAAAGCACGATAATGCCCCCGATCACCGAACCGGCCGCGGCATAGCGTGCAAGGAACGGTTGGGCTCCGCCTTCGCGCAGAGTCTTAACATCTGCAGCAGTGACAGACAGTTGCGGATTACCGAACTGTTTAAAGATGTAATTGCTGAGTTTTGCCACCTGGTCATCATTTAAGGACTGAACATCCGAGCCCGGACCAAATGCCGGCATCAGCACTTCTTTACCGTTAACTTCACGCTGAACACCAAACAGGATGGCCGACACCAGGTTATTCGGTGTATTTCCGCCGGTCGCTGTATTGTGGAACAATGAAGGGTAGAAGCCATCGGCTGTGCCGGTACCGGAGGTCTGGTGACAGCTGGCACAGGTAGTGTCATACAGGGCTTTACCGGTAATGTCCGCCGGGATCGCTGAGCCCATGGGCTGCGTTCCGCGAACATCCGAATCCCCTGCCATCCCCGCCGGGCTGCCGAAATCGCCGGTTGGTTTGGCCTGACCCGGATGACTCACCGCCGGCAGACTTTGCAGATAGGTAACGATGGCACTGATATCATCATCGCTTAGATGCTGAAGACTGTTGGTGATAGCCTCTGCCATCGGACCGGCGGCCTGCGCCTTACCTTCCACATGGCCGGTTTTCAGGTAAGTCATCAACTGATCACGATGCCAGCTGCCGATACCGCTCAGCGGATCTGACGTCAGGTTAGGAGCGTACCAGCTTCCCAGCGCCGCACCACTAAGTTCAGCACTGCCGGTTTCGGTGCCCATCATAATATTACGTGGGGTGTGACACTCGCCGCAGTGCTCAAGGTTATTGACCAGGTACTTACCGCGGTTCCAGGCCGCGCTCTGTGACGGATCCGGCTGGAACGGTTTTTGTTTCAGGAACAGCAGGTTCCATCCCCACATAGCCTGACGCAGGTTAAACGGAAAGCCCAGAGAGGTGATGCGGTTAGGTTGTTCAACGGGCTGAACACCGTGTGTAAAGTAATAATACAGTGCATGCACATCCTGATCGGTCAGGCCGGCATAGGAGGTATAAGGCATTGCCGGATAAAGATGGCTGCCATCGGCACGAATACCGTGACGTACCGCATTCTCAAACTGAGCTTCGGTATAGTTACCGATACCATAGGTTTTTGACGGTGTAATATTCGTGGAATAGATCACCCCCATCGGTGAATGGATGGCGTATCCCCCGGCAAAGGTCTTTTTGGTCTGCGGATCAGTATGACAGGCCGCACAGTCGGCCGCGACAGCCAGATACTGCCCCTGTTTCAGCAAGGCATCGGTACTGTTATCGACAGCAGATTGATGGACCGGGACTTCTTCAGCCGCATAAACCGGCAACGCACCCGTCACGGTACATCCAAGGCAGAGCGCCAGCAGCTTTCTGCGAAAGGTCCCCGTGGCTCTTTTCCTTATCGACGTTTGATATTTCACATTCACTCCGCATAAAATTTCTGCCATAAACCAGACTGTTACCGGTAACAGTCGAAGGCTGAACAGTGACAGATAAAGATCAACCACAGTTCAGGTTGTCAGGCCGGAAAGGTTTTTTTGTTTTATTTAAAAGTTCAGCAGGCGATCAACCGGCGGAGGATCAGCTGTCCAGTAATCCGGACCATTGTGGGCATAAGTCGGGATGACCATACCGTCACGCGGTACCTGATACATCAGGGCATTCTGGTAGCCGTACACTTTCGCATGGTGGCCCTCATCGGTAACGCCCAGATACCAGCCCTTAATCACAGACATCATCAGGTCATGCAGGGGTTGCCCTTGTAACTGGGTATCCAGTGCTTCCACATCCTGAGGTTTTTTATCGGCTATCCACTGGTTAAGGGAGGCCAGGCGGGTAACAAAGGTCGGATCTTTCTCACTAAAAGCGCTATACAGACGCTGACCCAGGGTCGTGTCCAGGCTTTGATGACCGGTCAGAAAACGGGATGTCTTCAGGAACTGGTTCAGTGTAGCGGTATCCGGCTGAGGTGTGGCAGGCTCTGCACTGGCACTATTGCTCAGCGTCGCCCCTGCAATAGCAGACCCGATAGCAAAGCTGGCCACCAGCCCGCCGGTCTGACCGAAAAGACGACGGCGACGTAACCCTTCCTCACTCAGAGCCGGCTCTGTGGCGGGATAATTTTTATTGTCCATAAATTTCCTTGATGCTTATTGTATGATTCAACAGCGCCAACAATACTCACGCATCACCATACTATCCTCAGGGACAAGTAAAAATCTCAAAAAGTAACGATATACTTACAAATATATAAAATAAATTACATTTAAAGTTAACGAAAAAACTCAAATGTAAATTTTTAGTTATCCGGGATGGGTGGGCGATTTGCGGTAACATGCTTAACACATTGAAAATAATGACAATAAAAATCTCTGTTTACAGAGGAGGCTTTTGTATTTTCACGAATGAATGATTAGGGATTCTGCGCCGGTTTCGGTTACCCCGGTTTAATTCCTGCAACCAGTGTATCGGGATCGATAAATTCATTGCTGCTCTGGAAGGTAGGTGTAATCTCTTTTTTACTTCCAACTTTGGCGACTGCTGCACGCCGCTGGTGATAAGATCCAACGCGGCTCTGAGAGCGACGGATATTGCGCTCCAACTGCGGGTTTCGCAGATACTTCAGCGTGTAAATACTGCGAACACGCGGATCGTAGCCAAATATTACCTTCCTTAACTGTTTGCCGGCCCCTTTCCCGTGGGAAATAATGAAAAACTGGATGTAATGAAAATTAGCATGGAGCGATTATGTACAACAACAATGAAGTCATCAGTTGCCTACAGGCTAACAGGATTCTCGCATTAAAGCTTGACCATGCAGTTGCTGCCGTCGGTCAGCAGGTTACAAATCAAGTTGAAAATTTAGGGAAGGGAGCAACCCGCCTGCTGTATTACACGTCCTGTTTTACCGATGAATATAACGATGTTTGCCAGCAGCAAAAGGCGGAAGATCTTCGCTTCAGAAATGCTGTTATTCGCATTATCCAGCATGGTGACGTTGTCTATGAAAAGCTTCGGATCTACTTTGAAGAAATATTCAAATACAAAACTAATAACCAACTAGAGTATATTAAAAAAGCGCTTATGGCCGTAAATGTTCATATCGCGGCCAGCTCCCTTACCGGTGCGGGGTACGCTTTAGCGGTCGCTAACAGCGTCCGTATTGGATTGACTCTAAGTATTCAACTCAGTGACCTTACGGGACGCGCAGCGGGTACGGCTGCGGGGGTTGTGGCCACGTATGGCCTGGTTCAGAAAGCAGCGGATAGTGCTCGTCGTCTACACATACAATATCCTGCTTATTACTCTGCACTTTACATGCAACAACTGGAAATGATGTATTTCCTGATTGAACCGGTATTCGAGCGCGCGGGCGCACTTGAAGCGCAATGGTCGTCTGATTCCGGTATAGCAAACATCATCACCAGGATGATCAGATAACCATGATTCAATTAATAAAGAAATTTATACTGTGGCAACTCAGGTTTTTATCATCGCTTTATGGTCCTGTAATTCTCACAGTTATTTTCGCACTGCTTCAGGGGTATTTTTTCCCTGACAGTCCTGTCTGGCCTATAGGCGTATTCGCCATAGTTATGATTGTTATTTTTACGCGCTACTGTAAATGGTGACAGCGTTAATAAAGAAATATTCTCTATCGTGATTCATGGAACGATCGCTGTTGTGCCTGACAGCTAAGGGCATCAGGATGCGGACTCTGGATATTGGGAGTTCGCCCCTGCTCTTTTCTGACTGTTTTTACTGAACAATGACAATAGATTGCGTCTGCTCAGCGACATTTTTCCCGCTCCCGGAATTAACCACGCCCGGAAAGTACATTTTTCACCCTAAAAGGGTGTGTGCAATCGCCATATTGGTCTAAAAAACAGCACAAGTCATATTTTTCCGGGGTACTGTATATTTATACAGTACTTATTCTATAGAAGAGCTGCCCTCTGTGCAGGATGACGGAAACAGGCCAGTGAAGACCGAAAACACCGGCAGGATTTCTCATAATCCGGGGAGATATTTGATATCTGTTCACGTCCACCAGCAATGAGGCCTGCCCTCGCGGGCACCGCTATTCACTGCTACTCAGATATGAGGCCTGCCCTCGCGGGCACCGCTATTCACTGCTACTCAGATGTTACCGCTGCGAGGTCGCTGCCTGTGGACCGGCGTTGCCCTGAGCTGCCGCGGGGGAAAGCGTATAAGATCTGCAGTACCGTTTCCGGCAAAGTGGGATATCAGGGAAAAAGGACGTGTGTCCGGGGAATACCGAAGTGCATCCGGCAGAGCGCGATTATCTGCACTACTCTCAGTACGTAGTCTGCCACTGCATACCGTAACGCCTGCAAAAAAATCCGGCCAGGTCCCGGAGTACAGCACCTGGCCGGAGGGATTGCTCCGCTTCAAAAACAGAGCATTGTCATCAGAAAGGATCAGGCAATCGTGTGAGCCAATGTACCAATCTTGCTGATTTCAACTGAAATATGGTCCCCCGGGAACATAAACAGTTGCGGGGTGCGTGATTTACCCACACCTCCCGGTGAACCGGTGATGATCACATCGCCCGGTGCCAGCGGGGTGAAACAGGTCACGTAAGCAATGATGTCCTGCACGGTATGGATCATATTGCCCGTGGAGTCATGCTGCACCTGCTGATCATTCAGGAAGGTTTTGATATCCAGTTGCTGCGGGTCAGGGATCTCATCGGTGGTGGTCATGGACGGACCAAAACCACCGGTCGCCGGCCAGTTTTTACCGGCGGTGAACCAGGTAAACTGCATATCACGTACCGTCGCATCCATAAAGCAACTGTAACCTGCCACATACTGCAGAGCCTCACTGGCCGGTACCTGGTGTGCGGTTTTTCCGATGATCACAGCGAGTTCGCCTTCATAGTCGAACTGTTCGCTGCTGGCGGGTTTCTGCAGCGGCGTGTTATGTGCTGAAAGCGTATCGGCAAAGCGTACGAATAACGTCGGCGCCGGGTTAGTTTCACCGAATTCCTTACGCTTCTCAGAGTAGTTCATGCCGACACAAAGGATTTTACCAGGATTCTCAATGACCGGTAAAAAAGTAATTTCGTCTGGCTGGTGATCTGCAGGTTTATCAGACAACGCAGCAATCTCGCCCAGGGCACCGGCTGTCAGTACCGCTTTAAGATCGCTGTAATCCACATATTTACCGGCATCGATGATACCGTTTTCCCGGATGAGACCGAAGCTGTGCTGACCATTATTATTTATTTTAAAACTGCATAACTGCATAGTAATTTAGTGTTCTTATGATTGTGAGGGTCCCCATATTATTACGATTGTGACGCAGCAGATCCAGCAGGAAAATGCTTTCAGTTGAACATATTACGTCTGTTCCGGCCGTTTTCCCCGGTCACAGATTCCACATCTTCCTGATAAATATCATTATTTTTTAAAAATTCAAAGATAGTTGATCATCCTGCTTAACCGGCTCAGTGTTAAAATTAACTACTGATAAACAAGGGAATTAAGCTAAATAACAGAGGTCAACACCGGTTTTCATTGTACGAACAGCTTAATTCGCTGCTGATCTACCCAGCCCGCCGTGGCACCGGGGCCAGGCTCCGGTTACTGGTGACTGAACTCTGCCAGTGGTTCCCGGCGGCAGACTGTGCGTAATTGCTCACGAAGCCAGCGGTGAGCAGGATCTTTGTCCGAGCGCGGATGCCACATCTGCGATACGGTAATTCCGGGGACCTTCACCGGGAGTTCGAACCGGCGCAGAGCGCCTTCCCCCGGCAACGCGGAAATTCCGGGGTAATTTTGCAGGAACGATGCCGGCACCTGAGCGATAAGTTCCGAGCCTGTCACCACGGCCAGTGCCGGCGCAAACCCCGGCACCACAGCCACGACTTCCCGCTGAAAGCCCAGCTCTGCCAGTGCACTGTCTATCGGCCCGTTGTATTTCCCCCGCCTGGATGAGGCAATATGCGGCCAGCGGATGTAGTCCTGCAGCGTAATACGGGTTAACTGTGCCAGCGGATGATGGCTGTTAACCACCCCGACGAACCGGTCACGAAACAGGGCCTGAAGACGGATTTCCGGCCCCATATCCCCGGCCACGCCGATCTCAATATCCACCCGCCCCTCGCGCAGCTGGCTGACGTTTTTTTCCGGCTTAGGGATAAAGCATAGCCGGACGCCCGGGGCCTGTTGCGAAACTACAGCAATCAATGCCGCGCCGAATGCACTGATAAACCCGTCATTGGCCCGCAGGATGAATGTACGCTCCAGTTCCGGCAGGCAAAGTGCGGTGGTGTCCGGCCGCAAAAGCTCTCTCGCGGCAAATACTGTTTTCCGGGTACGTTCGCGGATCTCTTCTGCATAGGGGGTGAGTATCATTTCCCGTCCGGCTCTCACCAGTAACGGGTCGCCGGTCACCGTCCGTAAACGGCTGAGCGTACGGCTCATTGCGGAGGCACTCAGCCCGAGTCTGCGGGCGGCACCGGCCACCGAGCGGGTCGTCAGCAGCATATCCAGCGCGGTTAACAGATTAAAATCAGCCTCAGCCATCGTGAGTTTTCCTGTTGATGTTTTAACCATGGCGTTGTGTGCACTATATAACTGCAAACAATGCACCTTCCGCCTGCTATCCTGAGAGAGTATATTCCCCCCCTTTACAAATCAATGCGCAACCCGGATCGCTTTTTCCGGGCGCAACAAGAAGTAACCGCGGAGACATGTAACATGCTTTTTTCTGATATGCCGGGTGATGAAGGGCTGCCCGGACGACAGCGCCGGCTGGCAATGATAGCAGTGATGATGACCACAGCGATGACTGTCTTTGATGCATCGATGGTCAATGTTGCCCTGCCGCAAATTGCCCGCGCGATGAATGTCCGGGCATCAGAGATTATCTGGGTATCGAACGGCTATCTGTTAGCCGCCGCCATGACACTGGCGATTTTTGCCTCACTGGCCCCCCGGGTGGGCTATCGTGTTCAGTATCCCTGCGGTTTACTGGTTTTCACGCTTTCGTCGCTGGGATGTGCATTATCCGATACCCCGCACACGCTGATAGCCATGCGTATTCTTCAGGGGATTGGGGCTGCCGCGACCCTGAGTATTGGTCCGGCGATACTGCGTTCAGTTTTCCCTAACCGGTTACTGGGCCGCATTCTTGGTATGAATGCGCTGCTGGTGGCATCAGGGACAGCCATTGCGCCGTTACTGGGCGGTACATTGCTTTCAGCGTTCAGCTGGCAGTGGCTGTTTGCGATTAACCTGCCGCCGGGAATTCTGGCAATTACTCTGGCCATGCGCGTTTTGCCGGAACGGGTAAAAAAAATTACCGAGCCTTTCGATATTAAAGGGGCTTTTCTGTCGGCCATTGTACCCGGCAGCCTGATCATGGCCGCGGACAGTTTTGCACTGCACGGCGGGCAATCATTAACCTCAGACACCGTACTCCATGCGACAGGTTTCCTGGTACTGGCGGTGGCCGCGGGAGCTGCGTTTATCCGCTGTGAACGCCGGGCCAGTAAACCGCTATTACCATTGTCTATCTTTTCGTCTTCACGTTTTTCACTGGCTGCACTGACCTCAATGGCATCATTTATCAGTCAGGGGATCACTTTTATTGCGCTGCCATTCCTGTTCCAGAATGTGTATGGCTACAGCGCGTTTATCTCGGCATTACTGTTTACGCCGTGGCCGATTGGCATCATTCTGGCCGCTCCTCACGCCGGCCGCCTGTCAGACCGCTTTCCGCCAGCGCTGATCTCCACGACCGGGCTCTGTATTTTTGTCACGGGTCTGGCGCTGCTGGCTACCCTGCCGGAGCATGCCAGTGTCCTTGATATCTGTCTGCGCAGTCTGGTGTGTGGTATCGGTTTTGGCTGCTTCCAAAGCCCGAACAACCGCGAAATGTTATCCAATGTGGCGCGGGAAAACAGCAGTTATGCATCCGGAACACTGGCCATTATGCGAATGTTCGGGCAATGCATGGGCAGTGCCGCCATCGGTGTGATCCTCGCGCTATTCAGCCAGAAAGATCTGCACAGTGAAAGTCATGCCGTACATATTGCCCTGTGGGTTGCCGTGACTTCCTGCCTGATTGCAATTACCGTCAGCGTCAGCCGCATTCGTCGCCCCTGATGCTTCACCGCCGGGGCTTCAGCCCCGGTGGCTACCTTCACGGGTCCCGGGTTCCCGCGCGTAACCTGTCCTCAGCAGCCTTCCGCCCGACCGTCCGGCAAGTGATGTTCAATAAACCGCTGCAGGATCCCGGTCGCCTCCGGGGTTTCAGTGATTTGCGCCAGAATAGCATCAGTATCCCTTCCTTCCTGACTGAAGACCGTCCTGTTTCTCTCTATCATCGCTCTGGCGGCCGCGACCGGGAATTCCGGATGGAACTGGGTGGAAACCGCATACTTTCCGTAACGGATAATCTGATGGGGGTCGATAGCCGACCGGCCAAGCACCTCTGCCCCCGCTGGCAGCCGTGTCACCGACTGCATATGCGTCAAATGCACCGGGAAAGTGGCGGGTAAATTCTCCAGCAAAGGATCGGCCGCGGCAGAGGGAGTCAGGCTGACCGGTAAACATCCTGTTTCGCGAATGCAGTCAAGATACCCCACCTCGCCGCCCAGGGCATGAGCCATCAGCTGATGACCGTAACAGACACCCAACAGCGGCATCTCTGCGGCCATCGCCTGACGTATCCATTCTGCGGTGGCCTCACTCCACGGCAGCCGATCCGTCACCATATCCCAGGAACCGGTGATCACGGCCAGCCGCGCGGGATCCGGTGCCGGTAAGGCTTCCCCTTCAAATACCCGTACCACCTGAATGGCAGATAATGGCCGGCCAATGGCCTGACTGAACCACTGCGGTAAATCCCCGTACTGCTGACGGATCGCAGCCGGGGGTGTCCCGGTCTGAATAATGATCACTGCTGACTGTGCCATAAAATTCCCTGTGTAACGGTTAACCCTGCGAATAGTAATAGCCGGAAAGCGCCATTATCACAACCGGCTTTCGACCCGGGCCGCCGTGTTCAGCGATGATCAACCAAAGAAAGTGACACCGTCACTTAATTTCGCCGGAACTATGCAGTGAAAATAGCAACCTTCACGTCCGGCGAGACAGGTTTTAGCGGACAGGCTCCTGTATCCGCGTCGTGCAGGGCCGTACCGGCGGTAGTATTCTGAATACCGGGTATTTATTCACCGGCTCAGGAGGCATTTTCCTGCGGGGACTTTCCCCTTACCGGTAATCGTTCTATGATTAGGCCGAATTTTTATTATTTGGGCGTGTTATGAAAACAATTATTGAAGGGTTTCTGAACTTCCAGAAAGAAGTTT
>Ga0157364_1002377_pt1 | contig 17424 bp, 7 predicted proteins | sample AttsexASBM2_FD_111476 | JGI IMG/M metagenome (GOLD analysis project Ga0157364, IMG submission 111476) | Fungus gardens microbial communities from leaf cutter ant in Ribeirão Preto, State of São Paulo, Brazil - Atta sexdens ASBM2 | ecosystem: Host-associated > Fungi > Mycelium > Unclassified ... | reverse complement strand
TACGTACGTACGTACGTACGTATGTGCCTGCGTGTATGTTTTGTGCGAGTGTCGCTCCGCTCTCGCGGTCTATTCCTTGACGCGATTTAGGCACGTCGACGGCCGACGGCCGACGGCGCCGGCAACCGACGATGATGTGTTATCATCGTCCGGGTGCCCCTTCACGTGTCATCGTGCACCCTCCGCGCTTCCATCCGCGATCGCTCTGATCGATATTCTGATCTTGATTTTCCATTTTGCAGGAGCCACCGTAGTGTCCTGGCGGGTGAATAACCAGGAACAGCTGTTCGTTAGGTAAGTACATGCATGAGATTTCATAACTGCATGATAGCACATAGTACTTTGACAGACAAATCATAGTTCCCGCGATTCCAATTACCGCGTATTGCTCTTTTAATTTAATTTTCGCGTTTCCTATATTTATTCGATCAGGGATATATTTTTTTAAAATTGTAAAGTCTTAAAGAAAAAAAAAAATGACATGTTAAAATTGGACATATAGTATGCCTTCTAACAAGCGATACAAGTGACATGGTGTAACACAATGGATCATTATATCCTTGTTGTTTGCCAATGTTAAACAAAGATGACATGATTACTGGTGTCGCACCGTGTCGCTTGTTAGAAGGCACAAAGATTGATTAAAATCTTGTGTAAAATCTGGTATAATTGTTAACAGACGTTTAAAAGAAAATACTAAATTAACCTTAATTATATATTAAATTTAATATTAAATCTTTTAACATTACCGTGGATTTAAATTAACTTAATCGCGATTCAAGGTAAATCTAGCTTTTTCTTCTAGCAAGGAAAGAGTGTCATCATAAAAGTAAAATTACATGTAATTCATTATGATTATTTATGAAAAGTCACAAAAATCTAAAACTCCACGTGCAAACCCAAATTAACTCAAAAAGAAGAACTATCAGATAGTAAATAAAAAATGGCGTGCAGCCGCGATTTTTAATGTTATTATTAAATCTTAATTTTAATTGATATATCTGGTAGTGTCTCGGCGCTAAGTGCTACGCGCAGCGATAATTTACGCGATCAAATTTTGCTCCTTATAATCAGATTTAACCTAAATCTGATTATAAGAAGCAACATTTGGGTCGCGTGAATATTAAATGTATCAATTATAATTTACGTAAACAGATTAAATTTTAAGGTCTATTGTGTTTAAAGTCTAATATATTTATATTTTGAAAAAATGCCAATTTTTCGTAAATCATCCTGTATAGGTCATAAGATGCGAAGAATCGTTGAAATAAGCGTTGACGCATGTTGTAAGGTTGCGCGCGAGGTTACGCATCTTAGATGAGATAGAATGTATTTAGCTTGATCATACGTTACGACGCAAAATTATAGCGTCGAAAGATCATTTACATGAGCAATCTATTGCAGAAAATCAAACGGATAAAATAATTAAGATCATAGAAAGTTGAAGCGACGTAATTTGATGAAAATTTAATGAATTTTCTAATGTTTCTTAATTTTAAATTAAATGCAATTTGTTTAAAGCGTTTTTGAGAAAGTAAATATCGTGTGTATTTATGTGTTAAGAGAAAGATTGTATGTATATATAATGTTTAAGATAAATATTTAAATTTAAAACTTTTAAATCGAGATAAACACTTAGACAAAGTTTGAATTCGAAAATTATTAAGAATATCGAAGAATTTTCTAGTAATATTGTAAATTATCTAACAGATGTATCGAGAAATTTTTACGATAATTAATAAAAGACTGTAATTGTGAGTTTTGAATTCAGAAACAAAATTTTAGAATTTTAGAAATAAAAGGGTTTTGAATACGGATCATAAAATACAATTAAATTATACAATTAAAATTTTTTAACACCTCGGTTCATGTCGATCTGTTCGAAACTACAACATTTAAATTCATAATGCCAAATTATACTCAATTTGAATTATTTTAAATCATTTCTATAGGTCGCTCTACTACTTAATATGTTGTTAATTAAAAACTATGGCGTAGTTAAATTAATTTAATTAATTAAATTTAATGAGTTTAACTCGAATTTATCTATTATTTATTAAGTATACGTACGTTAATATGAATATTGTATACTTTGAAAGAAATTTATATTTTAATATACACAGTTAAAAACAATCAAATATCATTTAATTGAAGGAATTAGGTTGCCATTGTTCCTTTGAGCATATATTACACAGTAAAGACCTGTATTATGCTAGTCACAGATTACTCTTCGAGATTGGCACTTTCTAGATGAGAACAAAGTCTGCGTGTTCCACATGCGCACAGATTGCCCAACAAATTGCTTTCAGTCGGATGAAAAAAAACCGATTGCAAGTTGTCGAGTACAAGAATAAAACGATTAAAGTATCATCATCCACGAGAACAATACAGAGTGCAGTTTAAACCTCGACTACTGTAATAATATAATCGCTATAACAGACGCAAGCAAGCAAATGAACGAATTATATTATAGTTTCGATGGATGCAGATCAATGCCAAAATCTGTTTCGTTCACGATGACTCACAAAAAGAGATTTCACCGCTGTACGTGACTGATTCAAGGCTCTCGCCGCGAAATGTACCGAAACGATACGCAGTTCCAATCAGACTGAGAGCAAATCGAGTTTGCTCGATCGTATTTTCCAGTCATCTTTTAATTTTTTAATCCAATTTAATTATATATTCAAGATTAAACGTGCATGTATTTGCATAGTTCGTTTACACTGAAATATTAATATCGATTTATTAATTCAGCTTTTTCTCGACAATATCGAGTGTTGTTTTATGATCAGTCACTGCAAGTGATGATTGCTTTTTTTACTATGAATAGGATGAACATCAGACTGTAACTCTCTGTATTACAAACGCGACGGCAATGCATTAAATACCTCGGTAAGGCACAAATGATACGTTCTTCCTCTCGTTTTAGTATACGCGAACGTTCTCTTTGATATGTAAGTAATCTTCCTTTCGGATTACATTGTTCATTTTGTGCATCAAACTTCTGAAAATCCACTTTACCATCCATTATATCGAACAAAATCTATATATATTTATACATAAGTAGTTTGATAAGTCAGTGACTTTTTAAAAGAAGAATATGTTGAAAAATAAATCACATTATGGTTCTTTTCAACAAAGTTGAGAAGAAGTCACTGACTGAACAAACTACCTTCGTATTTTCCCAATTTTTATAATTTTTCTCTCTCTCTTTCTCTCTCTATTTTTTGAGAAAAGATGTCTCTCTTTCTCTCTCTCAAGTAGTATCATTCTTTCGCGACAATGCAATTCCGTAGCACGAAAAAGAAGAGACAACGAGAGAAGGCGCGCTCGCGCGCGCGCGCGCACACCTGCCGAGAAAGAACCGCGTAAAAGCGCGGTGCCCGTGACGATCGCTTTAAAAGCGGCAGCCCGAGAGCAGACGATGAAAAAACTGACGGAGAGCGAAGGCAAGGGCGCTCTCTGGACCAGTACATACCTTATACACGGGGTTCAGGGCCCCTCGTCGCTTGCCAGTCATCGGTCTTTCCGACTGTAAAGCCGCTGTCGAGACTGGGTTTTGCAATAGATCCGCGGCTATTGGAATTCACGATGACAACGTGAAACCGAAAAGTCATCATTTCAGTACATTTAATTGGCGTACCGATCGTACTTTCATCAAAACGAAACCTCGCTATTTCGGTTACGTAATAGATGCTTATATATGAAAGGAATTGCGATGATTCATCTAGCGAACTCAATTATATATCTTTTTAAATAAGACTACATAGAATGCAATTATTTCTTTTCATACGTACTACTTATTGATGTATAATCGCGAGTCATCGTTCGGCTGCTGCCAGAACGTGGCCATCCAGGGTACACATCGTCAAAGAATTTTAAATAACACACGTACACTGTTATACACGTACACAGCGCAAAACACTCGGCAAACACGCTCGTAATTTACTCCAATTTCCCTTGAAACGGCTATAAAAGTTACGTCGGTATGTCCGGTCGTGACATGATACTGATCGCGATGCACCGTGCGATGTATGAGGTATATTTTAAGTACGAATGCTACGTGTTTGATGTTTAGAAACAAAGGAAGAAATTTAATTTCAATTAACAATATTGAAGAAATTAATGCTCAATATTCGATGTTCGTTTACGGATTCTAACAAGCAACAAAATCTCCAATGAATTTCATATTAACTTTAATGAGATTTTAACTTGAGGCGGTAACTTTTATTTCTTATTAATATCAAATTTTATACAAAGAGGAAAAATAACGCTCGAAATAATTACAAGAAATCATTAAATTGTAAAATATTTCTCAGGTGCACGTAAATATAAAATGCACCTTGTATATATATATAAATTATTAAATGTATTGGCTGCATTCAGCAAAAAAAGAAGCTTTATGACAGTTGTAAAATTCTTTACTGATTGGTATTGCTCTTAGTTTTTTACTGGATTTAAATGTATAAACCTATCATATTAAAAAATTTTATAATAATTGCAAAGCGGCTTTGTCTGCTGAACGCCAATGCATTTAGTAGTGATTATCAAATAGTGAAACGCGCGCGCGAAATTGAGTCAGTCGTTCTGAAGCTGACCGGTTGTACCCGCGCACCATCGGTAACATGAGAGGACCACGTGCAGCATCTCTTGGTTCTTACAATCCGACCGCGGATGTCGACGTGCCCTCGTCGAACATCTGCGTCCACGACGGGGCCCAAAAACGGAAATGAGGAATCAGGACGAAGCAGCGATGCATAAACGGCGATGAACTATAGTTGGGACTCCGTTAGTACGATAAAATAATCAGGCGAATTCCGATTTACCGATTATTTTACGGTCACGGCAATGATGGGAATAGATAATTAGATCTGTTTTTTCATTATTTTTGATATTTGGTAAAAGAATTTTAGTGTAATCTGATACAAGAACAAAAAACAGATCTAAAGTTACCTATTCCCATCATTGTCGTGACCGTAATATATATATCTACTTTATTTTTAGTTCCAAAAATATATATCTTTTCAGTCATACAAAACAGCTACAAGAAACTTTTGTATCGATGACTATAAAAAAATAAAAATTCGAATACCTGGCTATTTAATTATTCACTTCGGAGATCTAAACCAAAGACATGAAGATTTCATTCGTATCTAAGTGTATCCGTATCTAATGTCGATAAAAATAAGAGAAAGGAAGCATGAAGATAGTCAATTTCCCTTTCTTCTTAACAACATTACCATAGAATAAAAAGAGAAAGAGATAGAGATTGATCATCTAAGCATCCTATCTCTCTTTCATTTTTGTTGACCAATTGTACAGGATTGCACAGTCCATGTTATATATCTATAGACTAACTCTAGAATGAACCTAAGATTGTAAATCTTTATGAATAAAAAAAGATTCAAATGAAACGTTGCAATGGGTTAAACACGGAAGGAATCACCCAGCGTGAGTACTGAGAACTGTAGACATATTACTAGCTACCCCTTTCGACTCCAAGACAAGCAAAGCGACCTAACTGTTCCTCAGTTGGTTCAGGAACAAAGACCCATGACGGTCGGGAATGACCCCCGAGGGGAGAAAGAGAAAGAGAGAGAAAGGAAGACAGGACGGAGACAAATAGCTAGAGCGAATCAAGAAAAGCGACAGAGACAAGCTACGAGTGAACGAAAGGGGTGCGGGTATACAAATGCACGATTCATCTTGGCGAAGGGATGGGATGATGATTAAAGGTCCCTCGTCTATCCTCACCACGCCTAAAGACGCCACCAACACATACACATATACTTCACGCACATTCTCGCGAGAAGGAAAGAGAGAGAGAGAGAGAGAGAGAGAGAGAGAGAGAGAGAGAGAGAGAGAGAAGAAAGAAAGGACATGGAAAAGGAAAGCGTCGTTAATGGCTGCTGGCAGGACTCAACCATGAAATTTCAACTCCACTTTCAGATTAGAGGTTTCGTTTGAACCGTAGATTTGGTGAAGCTCGTCTCGATCGCGTGATGTTCCCTACACACTATGTTACGAGAAGATAACTTGAAACTAAAAATCGTACGTTTTCCAATAAGGAATCGTTTGAACGCGCACATTCTCGCGTAAACAATAATCTATACGCCTGGATAAACTTTTTTTTATAAAGGCTCCGATAATAGAACCTATTGAATCACATTTATTGAAATTTTGATCATAAAATCTTGATTATTGAACCAAATAATTTCTAATCGATCAAAGAAATATTTTAAATCGTTACGATCTTTCTTCAAACATGAGCCAGCCTTTCTTATATTACTATATAGGGCAAGGAGAATGTCAAACGGTGCAGTGACATGTCAAAAACGTCCTGCACTCGTGCGCATTTGACCTCACATACGTCTTTGTCGTCTGGGATTGGTTCGTGCTGGGCATATGGCAAGAACGTCTGTTTCTAGTGGTAATGCAAACGCACTTAGGGGATTCTTTCTTCGGGCTGTGGGAAACATTACGATTCCACGCGTTACTTATACTATATAGTTTTATACTATATAGTTTTAACATCATATCCTCAAAATCCGAATCAAACTCTTATTATGCAAAATAAAATGCCTGGACATTTTATTTTGAAGTTTCTTTTAAATATAATGATATTGCGAATTAATAATAGACGCAAAGTATTGTTAATTCAATGATATATAAAATGTTTATTAGATATATCTGAGACACTATTGTGCCTCCTAACATAAGGATGTCACAAAATTTTAAATTAGTAAAATGTCAGGAAAATTAAAAACAGTCAGGGAAATCAAAGAAAAGTCTGAAAATTTTGCAAAATCTTTGGAAAAATTAAAATTCTTTGTTTTAAAGAGCTTTAATGTGTGCAATATATCTAGTTTTGAAATACTATCAACTTAACGATTATAACGATAATACAAATATTGTCAGCACTTGTCAGCACAATATTAATAGTCATTTACTAATATTATTAAATATTATTAATATTATTAAATTGCTTTCACAACGAAATATTTGTCGGTTTCTAAATCTCAGAACGAAAATACAGAAAAATTTCAAAATATTGCAAGCATCAGGAAAAATTGTGAAATTTTATTTGAAAATCGGGAAAAAACTATGGAATTTTAGGATAAGAAATTTATAAAAAGACAAATCGTTTTATCGCTTGATATCAACTTCAACATATAATCATGTATAATTTTATTGTCTAATATTTTTTGTTGTTCTCTTTATAAAAATTAAAATTAATCACATTGATTTATGCTAACGGGAGCGATGTATAAATTATATGTCGTGCTCTGTTATGTAAAGATCTCGTAGAAACGAAGCCGCAATGAAGAGAGAAATACGGAAGAAGTAAAATAAACGATAGATCTTGTGGAAAGAGCAGAGCGGATAAAGGTAGAAAAGAGATTTGAGAGAAAGAGAGCGCTAATGACACTGCGCCAGCCGTCGTCTCGACTTTTTGCTGGTATTCGCAGCGTAGATTTGCACGAGGAAATACGAAACGACCGAAGAAGCGAAGCCGCGATGATAACCAATGATAAACATTCATGTGTGCAAATGCCTCAGCAACAACGGCCCTGTTTGCGCACCTAATTCGTGTGATAATCATCATTCGAGGGATCTCTGTATTACGTTACGTTCCGGACGAGAAAAACACTAATTGTAAAAACTTGCTTCGGTAGCACATTGTGCTTTACGAGCTTGACAATTGGGCATTGGCCATGATTGAGACGAGACAATCGATACGTTGCTATTATTTTCGCTTGTCTTGTTTTAAAATGTCCAAAATTAAGAGCTTTATTCAAATCGCATATTTTTTGTGTGTGGCGCTATTTTTAATATGATGGTGGAAAATAGACACGACTATGAGAGGTGAAAAGTCCATTTTAAGAGCATATGTGTATTAATATTCGGTTTGTCTTTTATTTATATTGTCTTAAAAAGAGTGGATGTTATAAATGTTCAATGATACATTGTGGTTTATTTGTAACATCTGTAACTGCATATCGCGTTGTTGCGTTATGGTCGAAACTTTGACCATCCACTAGTAGTGAGCACGTTTACGAGGGAGATAACGTGGCTGCGCACGCTCTTATCTAACATATAAAAAGCATCATTTTGACATAAAACAGACCGATACGGCGACGCACTTCCGGTGGCGGTGGAACTCTTTGGGGTGACAAACCCGCGGGACGAACCTTGCATGACTGCCATCGACTCGATTATTTATGATTACGACGAGAGAATGCATTTCCGGTCTATAAAAACGATCTCGCAAAAGCGACATTGCTTGTCGGATAAAAATTGATTAGGCACTGATAGTTGCTATCTCTAGAGAACTTTGACGTAGAGAGAGATTAATGGTTTATTACGTGAACAGGTTGAGACATGACGTTGATAAGCGGATAAGATAATTTTTGCGAACGCTGATAATTAGAAAATTCTCATCATCTGAGAAATTATCTTTTGTAGAAGCGTCATATTATTTCGAATCAAAAATTTTAAATTAATCTTTTAAAAATTAATTCAAGATTGCACAGTTTTTTGCTGAAATATTTATGTAAAAATTTCGCTAGATGTAGATCTGAAAATAATTCTGTTCATCAAAATAATTATGTAGATATCACATTATTATTTTTTTTTTTAATTACGTTACAATTAGAAATGTCAACTCGTCAAATGTGATGAGCAATATTGCAAAAAGTTTAAATATTCTAACAAGTTTAAAAGTTCTATGTAATTATCTTGATGGCGAATCTCGATTAACGAAATAATTTTTAGGTCTATATCTAGCTAAATTTTTAGATACTGTAGTAAAACTCTTCCTTCTATGTAGTTTTTCTATATAAGCTGTTACGATTGCAAATTAATTCGTCAATATAACAAATAATCAATAGTATCGCTAGCAAATAAGAGGCTCATATATATATATATATATATATATAAAAGTAGACAATTGCAGGATCCCAAATTAATCAATTCTAGTTAAGTATTCTTCCTACATTTGATTGTACTTGATCGGTTTCCTATGACTTAAGACTCCACGATCATCACGAATTATATGTAAACGCCTAAACTCTAGCCTAAACTCTATCCAAAAGATAGATTAGATTCTATATAGTTTGCTTCTGTTAATTGGTTGGTATAGCAGACTAGCAGCAAACACAACAAAATTTTATCACATATTTACCGATCACCGGTTAAAGGTATTGATGGCTTGCTAAATTAACAAAATCCTTTCTCTCAGTGCGGTTGCGATAAAATATGCGCATTTTACATAAAAAATTGAGAATTCGAAATTCAGTGTCGTTCAATGCGAAATTGGAAGAGTGAAACGCGCATCATTCGTCTCCGTGAATTCGCACAAATTAAGAAGCGGCGCGGCCGATGCAACAGCCGAGGACGACACTGCACCCGATCTTGCACCCGCGAGCAACGCGCCGCGGGAAATAATGCGCACGGTGGCTCCGAAGTGGAATCCAGTTGAATGGGAATGCTGTAGAATGCCGGCAAAAACCGCAGCCAGCGGGATCATTAGTCTACGGCCCAGCCTATAACCCATCGCTGCCTTTATACCGGGTGGAAAGAAGTTCAAGCGAGCAAACGCGTCCACTGTTTTTCGTTCCTCACGCCGCAGAATCTCGTTGAAATTTCGCCTTCGAAATGCGACGAGAGATGTTGAAAACTTGGAAAAAAGTAAGAAGCTGTCGCTGTTGAGTATCTCCGATGAAAGAGTTTCGAGGCGAAAAAAGGAGCAGTTTCAATGACAATCAAGATTGTCATAAAACTAGAAATTAGAGAAAGTAGAGGATTCTTAGAAAAATTGAAAACGATCAGGGAAATCAGGGAAAAATCAAGGAATTTTGCAATTTTTCTAAAAAATTAAAATTTTTGATTTTAAAAAAGTTTAATATACCAACGCAATTTTGAAATATTAACTTAACAATTAAAATCCAAATAGTGTCAGCAACATTAATAGCAATATTAATTATTTTATTGTTTATTTTATGTGATATAATTATATAAATGAATAAATAAATTATTTATGAAAATTATAGAAAATTAAATTTGGTTTGGAAATCAGGGAGAAGTTATTTTAAAATGAGGAATTTGTGATAACTCTATTAATGAAATTTTGTCATCGCATATTTTTTTTATTTTTAATCGATCATCTTCAATTCGCCATTATAAGCGTAAAGATTCGATTGTAGAATACATCTTAAGAGAACTTGATCTTACGAGGGATATAAGAGGATTCCCTTCGCGAAAGTAATCCGAATACAAATCGTTCCGCTTCGATATCGAGTTCATCCCCTCGGACAAACATACGAAAGCGAGTGAAAGATCTATCTCGACCTTTTCTTTTCAATTGTTGCTTCGTATGCAGCATGAGTAGTGCTTTACTCTATAAATAAGATCTTTCTTCCACAGTTAACCTCGAATTTGTAGACTCAGCTTTGCGAATTATTCGTTCCAAGTATCCTCTACAAATGGATAGTCAATACGAGACATCTATTTTATTCTGTCTTTGATAGGTATTCGTATCCTAAATAGCCGATTTCATAATTTTTATATTTTACTGCATTTTATATTGTATTACTTGCTTGCGCGTTTATTTTCTCTTATTCCTAATTCCTACAAATTTTACATGACATGAATTCTTGACAACATCGCAATTTCCTTTCAGGACTTTTTATTGAAAAGATCTTTATAAATCGTTGATTTCATTAATCTTTCGTTTGTTAGTATCGTTTGTAATATCACGCGATCGAATAGTAAATCGAATATTATAAATCGAGTCATCTAATATCATATATAAATACGAAGTATAAGACATTTTTCATTCACAATTCCATACTTTGAAAAAGCTAAAAACCTTCTTGCCCATACCTGCTACATTAATCATGTCGTGTATGTTATTATATTTAGTTAATCAGTGCCATAAATTATGAATCTAGATCAGATTTACTGCAACGTAATCGCGCGAGTGTAGTAGTGTTAAGTGCAGGAAATTGCGTTATAAAATTGAAACTTCTACATATCTAATGAATAGTGAATAGCGATTCAAGGTCTTCGACTCGCAAGGTCTTCATCACTCGTGTCTCAAGCAAGTTGGCGGAAAACCCCTTTCCTCTTTCGCGCGCGAGCGAACGGCCACGCTGTGCGTCGATCTTTTTAACGGATCGCCGCGAATGACACAGTTGCGCCTAATGCGAAAAGAGCGAGGCTTTTTATGTTAATTGCAAGTTATCCCGAGCGAATGCGAACGGAACCGGAGCGCGCACAAACCAGCGAACTCGACGGCGAAAAAGCTGCGCGCGAGGAAACGCGAGCAAGAACTCGCTCAAGGCGGAACGCGGCTTAAGCCGTAAAATAATTGCGTGTTTTGCTAGAACGTGAAGTGAAGTACTATGCTCAAATCTTCCTCGCGGACGTGGAATTCATTTGACGTTACATTTACCGCTTGCGAGGAGAATTGCAAAATTTGTATCCATGTCCCGTGTTTATCGAATAAATGCAAGACATCGAATCTGAGCTTTTATTTCTATAAAATTTATAAAATAAAAAATTAACTATAACAATTCGTAAGGATTTGATTTTTTATCAGCATAAATCGCGTTATATGTTTCTTATTATTATTTGTAATCTGAAATTCTTCAGAATTAGCGACAGTTTCCTATTATCACTGTTGAAACAATTATTTTGAAAGATCGAAATGTCGTTCAGTTTCCTTTATGTAAAAGCCGCCCAATTTGCAGTCATTGAGCGAAACTCAAATGTCCGGTCGGTGATCGTGTGATGAGATTTAAAATCCCGTCTGCAGCGGCTGTGACGGCATCACCACCGAAGAATTCGCTCAACCACAGCCCACTCGTTCATTTATGCACCGGCGTGATGTTCGTAAGGAACCGCCAAATCAGCTTGTTATCGCGGCTCAGCAATAAACGCGATAATAATTCGTGCTTAAATTTGGATAACATCACTACCAACGCATCACATGAATCAAAAATAACATTATGTTTCAATATGTTAAGAAATTATCTTTTTCGCCTCTGATCTTCATTATATATCTTGTTTCATGAAACTCAGACTTAGAATCTATTCGAAACAAATCATGTCATGAAACAAATCGATGATGGCAGATCCAGAAATTTGTCAAGAGAGGACCATTATGATGTGCTGCAAACGAAATTCTTTCTTTAAAGCCACATATGAAAAGATAGTATATTAAATTATTACATTGAAAAAGTGTTATTTAAATGTATAATTCATAAAATATTTAATTTAAAATTATATTAGTACAACAGAATAATAGAATCTACATATATTTTTTATATTTAGGAGTTTATAAAATTAAAAAATATTTTTGCATATTTTAAGCATTTAAAAAATATTGTAAATGTATATAACATTTTGCTATAAATTTTTTTTTAAAAAGAAAACTGTTAGAGAGAGGGAGAGCCATGGCTTTCTCCTCATGGATCCGCCAATAAATCAAACATGAGTTAGTCATACAAATAACAGATTTGATTTTAATTGATTATATAGATTTAATTACTATACTTATATAGATTTAATTACTATACTGTTACATATTTGAGTAGAGAATGAAACATTTATACATCCGGCGTATGTTTATATATATATATATATATATATATATATATATATATGTGTATACATATATGAATAGATATTGGTTGATATTCTCTCTATCAAGATTCTCTTCAACTCGCTAACATATCTAACAGCTGAAGTATCCATTTATGACATAATTTACCTCGAATTTACGATTACGACACCGAGAGATATTAGAATGGCAGTTCAATGTTTATACGAATTTTATTTTCATTTTTATTCCTCGTAGTTTAGTATTTTTGATTCAAAAGAATGAAAATTAGTATCAAGAAAGGCAGATACTTTATTTCTATTAATAACAAGCAATATCCAGGAGCGTGTTTAATGATGCGTTCGTGGTAGGATGCATCAAAGGATTAAAAGGCTCGCGTTGAGTAATGAAGCTCTCGGAAAAGCTAGTCGAGGCAATCGGGAAGGCGAATTTGTTTCGTCTGATTTAGGCTTCCGAATCGTTTAGATCGTCTCGCAGCGAGTCGGTTGGTGATTTAACGTGCACACGATACGACAGAAAATTACGCGACGGCCTTTTTGCCGGGCATATTTCCTCGTTTATCAGCGTCCATTAGGTTCCCATGACCGTTCCGGCTAGAAGCAACTTCGCCCCGACAAGAGCAGCAACACCCATGCACCGCGAACGCGTCCGACCTAGTATAAATAGGTTTGCTTCTTGCCGACCTTAGTTAAACAAAGTTTCACGGTGGTGGTAGACGGGTACAGTGCGACGCGACGCGGGGGTTGGATGCGGGTAGAGAGGAGTCCCTGAACTCTACGGAGCCTCGCCCTGCTGCTGCTGCTGCTGCTGCTGCTGCTGCTGCTGCTGCTGCTGCTGCTGCTGCTGCTGCTGCTGCTGCTGCTGCCGGTGGTGCTGCTGCTCCTGCCGAGATCCGGGGAAAACGCAAAAACCACTGACTTCGACGGAGCTCGAAGCGGATAACTTCGACACATACCGGGTGTCCTCACTTGAGTTCAGCGCATGGATAAATACCCCCCATGAGTATACTTGCCTCCGTGAGGGGGTGACGAAAACGCGCGAGATTAATTTCCGGATTATATCCGCAGGGAGGCGACGTAATTTGAAAGATAAAGAAAAATCGAGATATCGGCGTCTCTGATATGGAGAACGAGAAGACGTAATATATTCTCTGTCGAGAAAAACGGATGCGGCTCAGGTTTATTTACGGCGGGTCGTGGCTTCATTTTCATCTACTTGCTTCGAAAAGCAGATTCCTTCTCCGATTTCTCCCTCTCTCTCTTTGCGTTGTGAAAGAACGCAGTTTCAAGTTTTATGCATCATTGATAATTATCATCGTGAAATTATGATGTCGGAACTCCGGAACATCATGAATGTTCTAGATAACGAGAAGATAATAGATATATGTTGAAATTACGCTCTCTTTTGGCTTCTCCTTTTTTCTTCTTCATTTAAGCTCGTAGACTTGTATCAAAAATATGTTCGTTATTACACTTAACAAATAATGTTATATCAACAGCATTATTTTAATTGAAAATAATTTTGTTGATTCACAACAATATCGTTAATGAAACAAATACGTCATTGAATCAGCAAGATTATTATTTTATGAAATAATATTGTTGATATAACATCATTTTTTCAGTGTACATTCGTAGAAACAGCCGAGACATTCTCAAATGGACTCGGGCTTGATCACTTTCACTTTTATCAACATTCGACGTTTCGATCTTGCAGTTATGCGATTTTATTTACGCTTTGAAGTGTAATATCTAAACGTTTCTATCGTTCAAAGTATTTGAAAACTAAATTATATGATCGATTCTCAAATAATGAGTGGTTTGGACAAACGATTTTTCTATTGATTGTAAATATTTATTATCAGTGAAACTCGAGACTTCTTAAAACTGATCATAATCCTGGCTTCTTCTTTTTGAAAGAAAGCGGAACTTCAATGGAACGAGTCATTAGAAATTTAAAATAAAATATTCAGTTTACACAAAAAGCGTAATTCCGAATAATATCGATAAATCTTTTCTAGATTTTTAAATGTCGAAATCATGTCGAATTTTTAATTTTCGTGAACATTTAACTGAACTTACCTTTTTTTACATAAGTCAATATTCATTGTCAATCTTATCCGTAATGAAACGACTCGAAATAATGCGTGCACAATAAAAACATTTTATATTTATGCTAGAAACGATTTCCATAGATACTCAAATCCTAAAATTTTGTGTTAATTTTTAACATGTTCGAATATTAATTAAACATAATATAATTATATTATTTAAATTTTTAAATTAATGTTCAACATTTTATAGTGTCGAAATAATACAATATATATGTATAAGTGAACAAATAATATAAAAATAATGTTTTAAAACATAAATTTTAAGATGAATGAATAAAATGGCATGAATTTAATAATCAGTATCATAAAATTCATTAATTTTATTGAAAAAGTATATGCTTTCAGTTTGTTGACAAATTATCAGTATTTTTTTGCATTAATTTTTTACATAATATTTACATAATGTTATTTTCTAACATATTATCTTGTGTTAAATTAACAAAAATTTGAGTGGACAATTTGAGATATGTGAAATGTGTTAAATTTAAGTATAAATTCTCCAACTGTAATTCGCCCCACTGTGTTTTTCGTGCATCGTGCAATACAACAGTATGATCGGAATTATTCCGGTAGGGGCCCCGAAATTATGTTTGTATTGACCATCGAAAGAGGCCCACTTTTTCACGATAATTCTTGGCCGCGGCCCTGAGATGAATTCTCGTCAGAATTTCACTGACCGATCGTAAATCGCAACCGTAGCAGATGGCTGAGTAGCTGCTTCTCCAACACTTAATGCACTTATAATGCGTGGCATCCGCTTCTCACATTTTGCCGTATCTTTGCGACTATAAGACTGGGAGGGATTCTCTCTCGAGGGCGTCGAGTTACTCACGAGGTGAAGTGCCACAAGCGCCCGCAAAACTCTTCAAAGAACTTTCAACTGTTAACGCTGGTATAATATTAATTCGGAATTAGTTAGCTAATTTTGAAATTCTATGTTATATTCGGAAGAAACCGGATGTCTCAGAGAAGTTAATTGACACTTGATAATTTAAGGAAGTCCATCTTCACTCTTCGACTATGCCAACATAAAAGTCACATTAATAATTATGATATTTGAGATTATCAAATTTACATGTTTCGCGCACATGTCATTCCACGTAAAATTGTCAAACTGCACGAAGAGCAATAAAAAAACTTTACATCTGTTTTATTTTATTTTATTTTATTTATTTTTTTTTTTTTTTTTTTTAAAATTTCATACTTTTATATTTTAACTAATAATAAATAACCCAATTGAAATAAATTGAAAAAAACATTTTGTTAGTTTTAACTTCCATATATATCAAAACGTAAATCAATCCATGACAACGTCGATATTAATGTGTAACTAATGCCCGTTTTTATCAATTCAAATTACTTTTAACTTACTTTTTATCTTTTTTTCTCGGTTCTCGGAATTAAACCAGAAAAGGATAAAAAGTAAATTAAACCAAGATTAAAGTTAATCTACATTGGTAGAAATAGACATTAATAAATAATTAACTAAATTTGAGTCAAATTTAATACATTTCCTGGAATTTAATTGTTTAATCCTATTGTTTTGTTAAATTAATATCTTATTGAATAGCAGAGGCGATCTATAAAAATGATTAAAAATAACTCAAATTGGGTACAATATGATATAAATTTAACAATGCGTCTCGTCTATGTGTGCGATTATGAGTAATTTTATTAAGACTATTGGTCACGCGGTTGCACAATATTGTAGATACCATGCAACGAGGAGGACGCGAGTCCATATAATTCCGACGAATTCGTTCCAGCTCTATAAGAGAGAAAGAGAGATACAGCAGCTTCATCGCAAGAAGCGCTACGTCGCGTTGCGTCGCGTCACACCGTCGTGTAATTGTCTTCGGCTGCAAAAGCGCGCAGTCACACCTTATTTATAATCCTGTCGATTCATGACGCTCTATATATCGCTCTGTCGTACCGATAATTAGTTTTCGCGAGTGTGAACGTATTTTCGCCTGTTTTACACGAAGAACCGCGATTGATCTAACTATCGAATAAAATGCGAATAAAATGCAGATGCAATTTTTACGAAATAATTAACGATACCGGCGAGAAGATGTTTACTGATGTTTACAATAAATATATTGTTGGTTTTTTCGGGAGTCATACCAGTATTAAATCTTGTTTTCATTATAATTTTATTGCATGTGTTGTCTGAGACAATATCCGTTATTTGTAGCACGAAATTAAATATCGTAGTGCAATCGCGTAAACGTATCCAATCGGAACGACAGGTCGATGTAAATCAAAATGCTCGTTATAACAAAATGCTCGTTATAACAAAATCTGACGGAGAATAGATTGTGCTCATATTCTCCACGTACGTAATATTTCTGGTTTCTTGAGAGTTCCACTACGGGACATTCATCAAAACCGCGGGGGAATTTTTCATCGGTCTACCTTCGGTTTCTTTCTTTCTTTTTTTTTCCTCTTTTTTTTTTATTCTGTTTCAGCGCGTATCGATGATTCGCTAGCTGTTTAGCATCTCTGACTTGCTAACGACTCATTAAAGCCGAAGGGTAATTTTTCACTTGCCCGCTCATTAATATTCCTTCTATGCCGCGAACTCTCTCGAGCCATTCACCGTGTAGCGCGAGAAATGCTGGAATCGTCGTCGCACTCTCCTTATGGTCAGAGATAATGAGCACGCGAGATAATAATGCGGAAAGAT
>Ga0157364_1002376_pt1 | contig 17428 bp, 14 predicted proteins | sample AttsexASBM2_FD_111476 | JGI IMG/M metagenome (GOLD analysis project Ga0157364, IMG submission 111476) | Fungus gardens microbial communities from leaf cutter ant in Ribeirão Preto, State of São Paulo, Brazil - Atta sexdens ASBM2 | ecosystem: Host-associated > Fungi > Mycelium > Unclassified ... | reverse complement strand
GACGAGAAATCCCAGTACGAGGTACAATCTAGAAGAAAAATTCTCACAATCGCTACATACAATTTTTCAGTGCATATAATTTTATGTTTGTTTAGGATAAATTAGAGAAAATGAAACAAGAATTGAACAGATTGGAAACAGAAAAGCGTAATCTTCAGAAAGAAGTTCGTCACAGCGATTCTCGCGCAACAGAGATGGAGCTGCACAGAATGTCTTTAGACGGCGATCTTCAAAGATTGCAAATGATGTTGCAAGAAAAAGAAGCGCACATTCAAGTAAGATGGAAATATTTTCAATTAGCGTTTTAATTGCCTACAGCAATCTGTATTTTAATAAGAGCGTAATATGTTGAATCAGTACATTAATTATGACAATTAGAAGACAATGATTTATTCATATCTCACTTTTATCGATAATTGCACGTATATATATTTCTAAGATTTTATATTTAATATATATAAGATAAATAATAGTATGTTAAATTTATGTAAATTATGTAAATTATGTTAAATGCACGTATTTATCAATAAAAATAAAGTGAATCAATATCGACAGTTTTTAGAACTTAAACGTAAATTTTATTAATGCTTTATTAATGTTTTTTTTTAGAAATTACAGGATCGCTTTGACACGCAAAGTCGTACCATGGCAGGTTTAGAGGAACGTTGCGCCTCATTAAAATCTACTATAGAACAATTAAAATTATCATTAGAGAAAGCGTCTGCTACGGAAACCGAACTCAAGAGTGAAATAAATCTGTTACGGCAGAATATAATGGAGGTTACGACTTCCTCTCAAAGTAACAATGAGAAGCTTAAACAGGTAAGACATTGTTAATGGAAGCTTCTTTTTTCTTAAATTGTAAATCTACGTATTTTATTTCAGCTACAGAAACAACTTTCGAATACCGAGAATGATCGTAGAATATTATCTGAACGCTTGGAAACGGCTCAACAATCCTTGAGCAATTTAAAGCATACCAATCAATCACTAATTGATCAAAATGCACGGCTACAAAATGAGCTAGCCAATAACGAAGTACAGCGATCAGCTTTAGAGTCGCAATTAAGATTGTCTACGTGGCCACCAGAAAGTGGTGCGACTAAGGATGAAGATCTATTACGTCAATTGCAAACTGCTCAAAGAGAAAGGAGTGAGATGAGAGGAAAAGTAGAGGCTCTTAACGACAAAGTAAGCATGCTTTGTAGACAAATGTTGCAAAAATCAAAATATAAGTCTATTTGTTGTTGCTAAGATTTTTGATCTCACTTTTATTTATCAAAATATTTATTTCATTTTGAGTCTAATAAGTATACACTAGTTTTTTTATCTACAAAGAATAAATCTTAAATACAAAAAAATTGAACTTTTTATATTTACAAAATATATTTTGTAATTAGGTGAAGCTGTTAGAAGCTGACAAACGTAATTTAGAACGTCAAATTGCTGCGAGTAAGACTAGTATTCGAAGTAAGAGTTACGAACGTCCGGAGAAAGCGCATATAGAACTCCTGGGCACTAGTTACAGTCTTGACAATTTGGAACATGAAAATAGAGAACTGAGATTGAAGATACGCAAATTGGAGACTCAATTAGCGGAGAAGGAGGCCGAACTTATACGCGTCAAATCAACTTATATGCATTCCTCTCATTCGTTATTGGATATGAGTCGAGATAGATGCGGTGAATTAGAACGGATCAGAGCCGCGCAACTGCAAGCCGAAAAATTATTAGAGGCAAGAGAACAGAGCCATCGTCAGCAAGTGTCGCGTTTGGAAAATCAGGTATATATTTTATACATATTTATATTGTTTCGTTATATTATTTATTTTAAATATTTTTATTGTAGTGAATAATACGCAAATAATCTATCGTCATTTAATGATTATGAATTCATATAAATAAAATGCAAATTTTTTTATAGATACAACTGTTGCGAGAACAACTCAATCAGGAGATAAAGCGCAGGCAATTGTACGTTTTACGGAGCTCACGAGCCGGTAGAGAGATGCAACAATTGCGACAAGCGTTGGGCGACTCTTTAAGAACCGTGGCTCAAGATCCGTCATTGGATGCAGTATTATTGGAGCACGAAGCGCGTAAATTAGACTCTACTGTGACGAGTACTGCTAGCTTACCACCGTCATTAGCTTTACCTGCCCCACCGTCTTACAGATCCAGCACTCCGTCACAACTAAAATAATATAAGAAGTAATTGTGGACTGAACTTTCTTTGCAAACTGCCAGTATACATATATCAAGCGTAGTACTTATATATTCTAAGTGCAGTACTTGTACTACACTCGGATATTTATATCAATATATGAGTACTTACTAATTCATATTTTTCGAGAATATGGAATATAATTAACTCTCGCGTATATTGTTCAGTGAGTGCTCGAGCATTGCATATCAAAATCATTATAAAAAGCATATATAACATCAACAAACTATCGCGATGAATCCATAGCACTTCTTGATACGACAATCGTGGATTTTTCGATAACTGTACTTCATTTTATACAATTTTTTTATATACATTAAATGTATTGAATTTTTAACGATTTTACTTTATACGAATTTTATGCTTCCAATAATTATATTGGAGATTCAGGCATATTTCATATAGTTTATTAATACGTGAATGAAATATGTGAAAGTTTTTGTGATATGTACACTTTACAAGAGTATTTAGCTAAATTAATAGTGATAATTGCAACTTTGTTTCACTACCTCAATTCTTGTCTATCTGTTATAAAGAAATTATTGCATAAAAATTTAATATTCAACAATTAGTAAACATTAAAAAAATCATTCTCTATAATTTATCATTAAAATTCTATCTAAAAAATATATATTAACATATAAAAGTATTTAACATTCTCTTCAAAAAAGGATATATTAATGTATAAACTATTATTATTTAATGTTCTTAACAAAGACTTTACAACAAATAAGTATTAACATAAATTAAGTATCACAACTAGTTCACAATCCATTGATATTGTTACTGACCAATTTAAACTTTTGAATTAATTTAATTTAGATATTAACACAATATATTCACTTTGTGACAGATATTCGTATTGAAAGAGTAAAGCGTGTACAAAGCGCTGATGATTCACATAACAAGAAGTGTTTTTGTAAAAGTAGGCGGCGACAGTAAAGAGAAAAGATGCTATGTTTTATTTAGTCTCGTTCTGAGACCAAAGTAAATCAGCAAACAAGAGAGCATTGTAGAGATACGCTTTCGATTATCAGATAGATATAAAGTCACTGAGTACATTTACTAACGTCAAGTGTACAAACGTAAACGTAGAGAACGGTGTGCTACAAAAAGGAGCGAACTTCAAAAGTATACAGACATAGATGATAGCGAGACGGACTGTGTCTGTTCTTTATTATTGAGAATATAGACATCCAGTCCTGCAAATGTAGCCTAAAATGTAATTTGCCTCGGTTGAGCCGTCTAACTTGTGATGCGGAATGACCGAAAGCTTAAAGAAAATATATCATATTTATTTTATCTTCGCGCGTCTATGGCGCACAATTTGCTCGGGTAAGAAATTTCAAAGAAAATGATCGTCAGAGGAAACTTTAAATTGACTCGATTATTCGTAACAATTATCCGCCCATTACAAAAATCTAATTTAATATTTCAAAATCATCATTTTAATTACTTATTTTGAGTATTGAAAGCAATGAATTACAATACTTTTAACCAAAATAAATATATAATACTTAATCACTACCTTCCAATATTAAAATTTTACAAGTGATAAGGAAATCTAAAAATTTAACACTGGAGGATAATGATTAATTACTTATTTAAGATTAAAAGCATTTTATTATTCAATGCTTTTAATACCTAAAACATGTAATTTTCAATATTAAATTGACCAATATTAAATTAGATTTCTGCAAGAGAAAAGCGATCTTCTCGGCAAAATCTATATTTCTTTTTTTTTTTTTAATCAAATATATCACATCAAATGTATCCCATCTCGAATTTATGAATCAAACATCATCATGATATACTGATCGCGAATGTATTTTCACGCTGCGTTTAATTAAAACGCCAAAGAATTTATTGAAAAAGGACGCTTTTTTTAGAGAAGTCATGTAGGAATATTATATGTATGTTGTAATATCGTTAAATCGTGTATATTCACGTTCACATTTTTAGAAATATATATACATATATATATAATAGTAAATCTTGAAAATATCATTGTTATGGCATTAAGTTATACATTTGAAATTAAATATCACTCACTACTATCGCACGTTCCAATTGTCTTTTCTTTTCATATAGTCACCTCTGCCATCTTTGCATAGAAAAAATTGTATTTCATGTTCATATATACATATATATATATATACATAGTACAACAAATTAAAAATACTATTGATGTGACATTAAATTATATTAATTAAATTATATTAAATTTAATTATATATACTTAAAATAAAATATTATTCATAATTCTCGTGTTCCAATAGGCTTTCCTCTGCACGTACAGCTATTCTCATTGCCATCTTCGTGTAAAAATTTATTTTATATTAATATTTATTATTAAGTATATCAATATTTTATATTATGTTCATATTTTTGAAAATCTATACATCTATACATATAATATCTATACATATAATACAGCAAATTTTGAACATATCATTCTTATGACATTAATTCAAACACAAAGTTCTAAAATTATGATAAAACGTCTTTAATGCCCATTTCTATCAATGTAGATTAATTTAATCTCGATTCAACTTACTCTTCCTCTTTTTCTAATCTTTAGAACTAGAAAAAAACAAAAAAACAGGCATAAGTCGTCTTTTAGTTACCGAAAATGACTCGATTTTAGACATTTTTTTGTTATTAGATAAGTTATAAAAATTATTATTAAATATTAACTCACTGCTGCTGCGCGTTTCAATTGTTTTTCCTCCTATGTAGCCTTCCCATATATTTTTTGTGCACGACATAGCGCACGATTTCACAATTATTTCACAATCCTTTAATAGCATGATATTGGAGTTAATTACTTTTTGCCAAGATTATCGAAAATTGCGACGTTTTGCACTCCCGACAGTCTCGACGCGCGCTTTTTCATGTCATGATAGAGCAAGGCGAAAGATACTTCATGGCGAAATGCGACACTAGCGACATCACGTTGGATCACTCATCACAACTAAACGCATTGGACAAATCTAGAGTTCCTAGATGTAGATTACTTCCTAGATATAATGCGTGATCTATAATAACAGTAGCAGTAATAATGAGGTTGTATGAGTAACAAATTGACTAATCATAGTTGAATATAAGAAGAATAATCGAATATGATTGGTCGAGTTCTATGCCTACTCCTTAATCAACTACTTTTATTGCCCATTGTAGACTATGCGTACAAAGAAACACAACCGAGCATATTTATTACAATTAATCATCTGAAAAAAAATGGCGATCTGCGTTTTACATTCCGCAAACGGAGTGCGATTCCTATAACAGTAGTGTTTCTATTGACTACAAAGAAATACTAATTCTCTTTGGAGATTACAATATACATATCAAGATTTAAAATCATGATACTTATCAAAATTAGGATCTTAGAAGACTATCCGTAGAAAAAATGGCGGAACCAAGAAATCGGGACAACGGTTGCGCTTCTCTATTATATCTAGACCTCTACTTCTAAGTTGTGGTCAAAGTCTCGCTACAAATGATTAGAAGCATTTGATGGACTAATTAGAAGAAAGAATTTTACAAACTGACCAATTAAAAAACACTTCTAAGCATTCGCATTGACCGTATCCCTAGTAGTCTACTTCTAATAGTGTACTTTTAGCGATTCTAGACAAATCCATAGAAATTGGACAAATGGCGGAGAAGTTTGAAAATTAAGTTTGATCAATCAGAACGGCTGCATTCAACGGACTCAACAGTTGATTTTGTTACAAAATTCACTAATGCTGAAAATGTACTATATACGAAACAAGATTTTCAACACTGGCAGTGAATTTTGGAACGCAGTGTGAGTGAGCGCTCGCTGCTATTGATGTATTCTTCCAGATCTAAAATGCTGATTGGATAAGTTAAAAGAATACACCAATAACAGCGAGCGCTACTCAACTGTTGAGTCCGCTAAATGCAGCCAATGCCTGTCCATATGCGGTCCAAAAATCATCTCATTTTGATCGAATAGCCATGCGATAATGGTCGACGCATGCGTGATAAATTGTGATTTGAATTTGAACGGCGTAACGAGCGTTTAGTTTACTTGTTTAGTCTTCCGTCGACTGTTATGGTGATATGACGGATATTTGTGATTCTCGTGAGTGCGTTTTCCGATTATACAATAAATACGAGGCTTGCTTCCTTAAAATATTTGTTAGAACCGAAAAACTGAATTTACAATGTCGGACAGCATAAAAGTGGCTATCAAAGTCAGGCCTCTCATCAAACGAGAAAAGGATGAAAATTTATCGATACAATGGGTCACCAATGAAAACACCATTCTAGCTACTGACTCTGAATTCAGAAAGCGATCTGATGGTAGATTCGAATTTGGTACGTCAATATGTTATACGAAATTAGTACAAATACAAATTTCGAAACGTGTCCCGAACACGTAATTTTTCTCGGCATATCTCTTTCGAAAAATTATTTTTGTATTTACATTTTTTTTTATTTTTTTACTTTTTCTTTTTTCTTCAATTAAAAATATTTCATTACTTTAGCTATAAAATACATATACATGAAGTACAATTAAAGAAGTATCATTAAAATTTAATTAATTTAAATTAATTTGTATCATTGTCATGTGAGGTTATAATTTTATCGGCCATCTTTTTTATCTTTTATCCTTCGATTTTGATATAAGATTCACATATTATGTTTACATGATGTTACATGATTTGCAGATCATATTTTTGATATGAACGCCAACAACAACAATGTATTTAATGTTGTAAGGCCTATTGTCGATGCTGCTGTAAATGGATTTAATGGCACAGTATTCGCTTATGGACAGACAAGTTCTGGTAAAACTTATACCATGATGGGTACTTTGGAAGAACCTGGTATAGTACCTTTAGCTGTTGAGCATATGTTTGATGCAATAACCAATATTCCAGGACGCGAGTTTTTATTAAGGTAAATATATCTGTTGTGACAAAAGAATAACTTATTTAGTAAGAGAATGTATTTTGTGACAAAAATATAATTTAATTAAGAGTTTAGAACTCTCTTATCTATTTTTCAAAATCTATCTGTATAAATTATAATAGGTCTGTTCGCACTTTTTGCGTCTTTCTGCTTCTTTACATCTTTGCTTTCTTTCTTTTCAAAGCCAAACATGTATCTATCTCATTTTAAGTGCAAAAATATTTGGATTTCATGCAATGGGAACAGATTTGCAATCAATAACATAGATCTTAAGATGATCCTACGATATCAATAATATTTGCTATGTTACACTGTATGCTTAGTCCATGGGTGCTTTTGTTTAATCTATAGGATAAACAAGAATATCTATTGTATAAGCTATGGCCTAAATGTATGGTAAACTAGCCTCTGTATCAATGTTGTTAATATGATGAATTGACATAGGATATAGATATGGTGATCTAGATTTTGATTATCAAGTTCAATATTATTAAAATCCATGTCACTGTATATTGATGCAATAGATATTGTACATAAAACTAAAGTTAAAATTAAGTTAATATATTATCAATGATACTGATTGTGTAAGATTGTAAAAATACTAAAACCATTGATGCATATTATCAGTATTACTGATTTAATGTTACTGATCAATATTATTGACAATATTATTGCAGGGTCCTTTAGTTAATAATCCACCAGTATTAACAAATACTATCAATTTTATTAATTATATGTGATTAGTATTGATATAGATTATGGATTATAGAATATTAATAATGATCTAGATTTCTTCATTCTTCAATATCAGTATTCTCTATCACAGCAATACTATTGCTTAAAAATCAAAAAATTTGGATTATCACCTATAATAATATTGTTAGTATTTGTTGATTTTATATTATTAATTGACAGTATTATTAATTGTATAAGACTTGTAAAAAGAGTACTTCAGCATTCTGTTAGTGTAGTTGCATAATTGTATAAAACTAAGCTGAAATAAAATTATCAATAATATATGTCAATAATATTTTATTGATTATGTAATGTTAACACAAAAAGTGTTAATGTGTATTGTTAGTATTACTGATTCAGTATTGGTCGTTTAAAATTCATATAAGAAGTATAGCCTTTTATAACACAATATATTAATGTTTCAGAGTATCATACTTAGAGATTTATAATGAAAAAGTTAATGATCTCTTAAACAAAAACCAAGACAAAAACTCAACAGATTTAAAAATACACGAAGATGTAAATGGTCAAGTATTCGTAAAGTGTAAGGAAGAAGTTACAAATAGTCCAGAGAATGTTTTAGCAATAATGAATAAAGGTAATAAAAGCAGAAGAATAGGCGAAACAAACATGAATGAGCGAAGTAGCAGAAGCCATACAATATTTAGAATTGTAAGAATATCAATTTTCATTAATACTATATGAAATATTTTAAAATAGAAAATTATTTTATTATTATTACTAGATAAAGTAATCTGTATAACAGATATAAGTTACTATGACTGCAAACTTTTGTTATTCGTTGCAATGCAAAAAAAATCGTGCTATGTATATTATAGATTTTTATGTGTAATGGATAACGGAACGCAGCCTATACCTAGATATAATAATCTATATATTTCTATAAATTTGAAAGTTGCAACGCAATGACATTGCAGACAATTGAAAGTCGTGAGGCTGGTGCAGGTTCAGATGGTGCGATACAAGTTTCCCAATTAAATATGGTCGATCTAGCTGGATCAGAAAGGGCTCGTCTGACAGGTGCTAGTGGAGAACGTTTCAAGGAAGGACGTCATATTAACTTATCACTTTCAACGTTGGCCTTAGTAATAAAACAATTGAGCGAATCACAAGACTATGTAAATTTTCGAAACAGTAAATTAACAAGATTACTTCAAACTTCTTTGGGTGGCAACGCAATGACAGTAATGATATGTGCAGTAACACCAGCTGCTTTAGACGAGACTCAATGCACATTATCGTTAGTATTTTTTCTTCTTTTTACATTAGGCCTCTGGCCTGTTACACCTCTCTCATATGCTTGTGGGGCGCACACTGATTATTTAATTCACAAGCATATGGGACCTATAGTTTTAACACCGGTTCCAAACGGCGATTTTTTCGTGAGATGTTTCTGTGAACAAGAATATTCTCGGGAAGTTACTGTTTTTTTCCAAGAGAAGATATGAGCATAAAAATTTTGATTCCTCCAGGATCAAACTCGAAATTTCTGACATAACAGGCTAGTGCGCTGTCTGCCACGCTCGAGTTCTAGTTTTTGAAATTATTTGATATATATTAACGTAGTGTAATTGACTTTTTATTTTTTAATGAATAGGTTTGCATCTAGAGCTAGAAATGTAAAAAATGATCCTAAATTGAACGAAGTTATGTCTGACGGTGTACTTTTAAAACGATATGCAAAACAAATAGATAAGTTACACACAGAATTAGAGGTAAGTGTATATTATAAATGTTTTATTTTGGGTTATTATTGGGTTACGGGAAAATTTTTTGATTGAATTTTCTACACAATCACACGATAAACTCTTTTAATTCTTAACAGTAACAGCGATGTCTCATCGGTACAAATCTGGGTATTTCGAATTCTTTAATCTATTCAAAATAATTAAAAAAATTTCTAAAAATTTACAAACATACTTTCGATTTTCTAGAATAAATGTTTAGACTTCTTTTGAATAATAAAATGTATATATTATTTAATTTGTGTCGAATTTGCACGAACAGAAGTCAGACACAAAATACACAGAATAATACCGCAAGGAGCAAATATTTAAATAATAATATATATCTTAAGATCTTTTAACTTACATAATAAATTCATATTTTTAGAGAATGAAACAGTTAACTCAAACAACTGATTTTCAAGAAATGGAATCTAAAATGCAAGAGAAAGATCGCATTAATCAGAATCTAGAAGAGCGTATTAGATTACTGCAAACTCGGATCATTACTGCCGCTAATCGCAATACTATAGCATCGTTCAAGGTTAAAGAAAAAAGAAGACAGACTTGGTGCGGAAGTGGTGGATTTAATAAATTAAATACATCTTTATTTTCATCGTGCTCGCATTTATCACCAATTAAAGAAATGTCACCTATCAAATCACGTATTAGACGTAAATCTAATACTACTATGGATTCATGTGCGTTTTATTTTTTATACTATGCAAATTAAATATTTAATAAACTAAATTATAAATTAAAGATATGTATTATTCTTATAGCATTCCAAATAGCCTTTGCTGATTTTGAGCTGGAACTTATGAATAGTGAAGCAAATCATGACGAAGACATCAGTAGCGATGAGGATCCATTTGTTACATATCGTGACAAACATCGTGTAAAATTTACCGATGATGTAATTGTCAAATCACCTATAAACTATAGCGACGATAATATCACATTTGACAAAATTGAGGCGTCCACTCAAACTGTAAGGTAAGTAGTACAGAAAAATTAATTTGATTTTATTTTACAATTATTTTAATCATTCTTTGTTTATAACTAGCAATAACTCACCTGATACACCAAAGCGTACTTTGCGAGACAGAATCCGTAATTTGACGGAAGAATATTCAGAACTTAAGGAATTTACAACCTTGGAAAAGCAGCTACATTATGAAGACCATTTATCTGAACTCCAGGAAAAACGTTCACAGTTTGAAAAGCAATTGGAAAATATCACATCTGATAAGGAAGCTTTCGAACATATAGCATCTGAACTTCGTAAGAAGTTAACTGCAGCTGAATTACGATATGCTTTAGCAGAAGATCAATTAAATGTTCAAGCAGCAGAATTAGAGAGAATATCAGATTTAGAAAAAAAAATTGCGCAGTTGTCTGCACAAAAAATAGAGGTGCAAAATGTTCCTAATCTATATAAACAGATAGCTGTTCTTACAGCTGAAAAAGATGGATATGAACATGTGGCATCTGAACTGCGAAAAAAACTTAATGAAGCCGAACAACGCAATATTGTATTAGAAGATAAATTAACCAGAAATGTAGAATTAGAAATACCATTTATTCAAACTTTGTCGAATAATGAGACCATTTCATTTGAAAAAGACGAACTGCAATGTAAAATAACTGATCTTCAAAATAAGCTAACAGAAGCAGAGTTAAACAATAATTCGATGAAAGATAAATTGGAGGAGCAACAGCAAATGTTACAAAATCTTCAAGAAGAAAAAAATATAGTTGCTTCTGAAATGCAAAATAAATTAAGAGAAGCAGAAGAAATTAATAATTCGATAAGAGATAGATTAAACGAGCAGCAACTAGAAATTCAGAAATTTCAAGATCAGGAAAAGCAGATTGCACAACTTAAATCTGAAAATCACAAAGTTAAACTTACTGTCGAGGATCTTCAAGAGCAATTAATAGAAGCAAAAATAATTATTAGCGCAAAGGAAGATAAAGTGCATGAATATCAACAAGATTTAAACAAATTTCAACATTTAGAAGATGTCATAAAGGAACGAATGGAATTTGAACAAATCAATAATGAGTTGAGGCACCAATTGACACAAATACAATTAATGAATGATTCAATGAAAAATAAATTAAATACGCAGGAGTTGTATATACAAAAGAACTGCGATTTAGAGAATCAAATTCAAATTCTTGCAATCGAGAAAAATGAATTTAAAGTTATAATTAGTGAATTAGAAGAGAAATTGAAAGAAATGGAATCAAACAAGTCACTAAAAAACAAATCAAATGAATATGAAGCAAATCAATACGAAATCAATTTAAAGATCACAAATGAAACTTTTACATCTGAAAATAAATCTGAACAGATAATTTCTGAATTGCAAGAAAAGTTAAAGGAAACAGAATCGAATAATAGTTTAATCAAAGAAGAATTAAATGTATGTCAAGCAGAAGCGCAGAAAACACTTGAAGAGCACAGAAAATCTATTGAAAATTTTGCAGTTGAGAAAAGTAAATTGGAAGATACAGTGCGTGAATTTCAAGAAAAGTCAAAGGAAGCAGAATTGAATAACAATTTATTGAAGGACAGAATAAATGAACAAGAATTGCAGTTACAGAAGAATTATGATATGGAAAAAGAGATTGAATATCTCACATCGAAAACAAAAGAGTTTGAGTGTACAATTCACGAGTTGAGAGAGAAACTGGCCAATACTCAGCATTGCATTTCAATAGAAAATGAATCGAATGGAACACAATTACAGAAAATTCAACTAGATGCGCAAGTCCCAAATACAATATCTGAAAAAGATGAACAAAACTCCATAAAATTGTGTCAACAATCGTTGAAGAGTCTCGAAAAGGAATTGATGGAGAATCAGAACAAAGATGAAATCAATCATCTACAAAGTCGTATTAATGATTTGCAAAGTATTATTCAGGATATACAGAACGAAAATACATACTTGAAAGAACAAGCAACGAAATCGATATCATATAATGAATCCGATTTAGGTAATGGTGATTCGTCGAAAATTACAGATGATTTATCAATTACGAAGATGTCTCTAGACGAAGATAGTGCTAAGTTGTCTGCAGATCTTGTTTTGAAAAATCAGGAATTAGATGAAATAAAGCACATTGTGCAAAGCTTGAAAGCAGACATAGAAAACTTGCAACAAACTGTATATTTATTAACGACCGAGAACAGTGAATTGGCAAATAAATTAGCAACAGAAAAGGAATGCAACGAGAAATTGATTATTTATTATCAGCAGACTATCGATGAACTTTACGAGCGAAACTCAAAAATAATGGATGAGAAACTCGAACTCGAGAATAATTTAACAAATCTTAATGAACAATTAGAAACTCTTCGCTCGAGAATGCCCGAAGTAAACTTAAATGAAGAGCAGATAATTCAAAAGTATGAAAAACAGATTAGTGAATTTCAGGCAAGAAATATAGAATTGTTGTCCCATCTCACAGACCGAACGAAAGAGCTTGAAATGTTGAAAGAGAGTAAATCGCTTTTGTATGAACACGATTGTATATATAAAGATAAATTAACGAATCTTACTGAGAAACATAAGCATTTAATAGCTGAAAACGGTGATCTTTCCACTAATTTAATGGATAAAATCGAGGAAAACGAAGGATTAAAACAAGAATGTGATATTCTAAAAAATAAACTAGAATTATCACTGAAAAATAAAGAGAGCATTAATAACAATGATGTGGAGCAGCTGAGAATGGAGAATACTGTATTGAAAACCGAGCTGATGGAACTCAAAACTAACTTAAAAACTTTAACCGAAGAAAACTCGAAAATATCCAGTCAATTAATAGAAACCATAGAAGATCTAGATAATGTACGAAAACTCAATTCTGGCAACAATACCATGCATTTGTCGACATTATTTAATAGCACCTTGATGAATGATGCATTGGATAAATCTGCGTTAGATGATGATGCTGAAACAAAAATCGTAAATCTGCAAGAGGAAGTTAATCATCTCACAAATCTCAATAGAAAGCTAAGTGATCTAAAATTAGGTACCTGTACACAGTGTAGCCACTTAAATGAGTTAAACGAAAATCGAAGAATGCTGAAACTCGAAGTAAAGACTCTTAATCGCAAATTAGAAAACTTGCAGAGGAAATTTTCTAGCAAATCTGCAAAGAGTGACGCGCTCATATTGAAGGCCAAAGAAGATTTAAACGTAAGTTCATGTAATTTATCTCTTAATACCAGTTTTTCAGAAAATATGAATGTCACCTTCGTTGAGGAAAGACTTCAATCTTTAAATAATGAATTACAAATTTTGAAAGAAGATCATAATAAGCTATCGGATTTATATAAAGAGAAGTGTAATGAAGTCGAAGAATTACAAAATAGCACCATCACGGATTCATCGACTAATGACAAGAATTCCAGCATAAAGAAGTCCCCAAGTAGAATTTCATTAAGATTAGAAAATATCGGGAAAGTTATGAATGATTTGCAAAATGATATCAAAACAATAAAGGAGAATAACGAAAGTGTCAAGTCAGATCTTACAAAGTTTATTAACGAAAAAGAAAGAATGCTGGATGAAATTAATACTTTGAAGACCATTAATGAAGAATTGTTGCAGAAATTGTCGGAAAGTGAACTCTTGCATGCTACTACATTAGAGAAAGCCGATATTCTTGAAAATGAGGTACAAGATATGACAAAAAAATTGCAGGAGTTTACTATAAGATATAAAGAAATTGAAAATGCAAAGCTACTTCTTGAGGTTGAAGTAGATAGCTTGAAGGAAGATAAATTGATGAAAGAGCAAACAGCAAACGAATTACGTCAAAGCCATTCCTGCCTGGAACAGGAATTAAATTTAATAAAGAAAGAGAAAGAAGAGCTTAACAACGACATCATTCTTTTGGAGCAAGAATATAATGAAAAACTAGATTCACTAAAAGCAATGAATGACAAGTTAACCAACTCTAAAGCAGTTCTCTCGCAGGAATTCGCTAATTATATTAAAGAATCGGAAAATAGACTGATGGAACTTAATGAAAAAATAAACAAATATAATTCCGAAAATGATTATCTCAAACAGGAATTAATCAGGCTGCGCGATATAGAAAATAAATTTGAGAAGATGAGAACTGAATATCAGGCTCAGTCACAACAAGATAAAACATTAATTGACGATAACAAGAAGCTCAAAAATGTATTGAATGACAGTTCTAAGAACATCATTAAAGAAATAAAGTCTCTCGAACCTAAAGTCGATACTCAGAAATTTATGGATAAATCGGTGGATGAGCTATTCCAGGTATTTATGCAAACTATTTTGATGAAAGAAAAGGAAGTAATAAAAACTATGCGGGAGAATTTCGATAAGGAGAAGCAAAAGCTCGAAGATGTAAAGCGTCAGAGTGTAGACTCGGAGAAACGTACATTGCTGTGGGTGAAAGAACTGGAGTGTGAGATAGAGAAACTTCAAAAGGATCTGTCTGAGCGAGAAATTGCATCCGAGGACTTACAGAAAGAAATTGCACATTTAGAACACCTTTTGCAAGAAAGTAATCGCGATAGAGAAATATTGAAAGAGAAGAATAGCTTACTTGAGACGGATCTCAATAATTTACAAATTGAATATAATAAATATTCTAAAATCGACATGGCCAATGAAGAAGCCATTGTTATCGCACAGAAACGAGAAAAGCAAGCGCAAGAGATGATAAAAAATAAAGAATCAGAATTTCAGAGGCAGTTGAAATCAGAGAAGGAGATGTACAATAAACAAATTGAAGATCTCACGTGCACAATAGAGTCGTTTAAGACGAAAAACATGGAACTGACAAATAGCATTGAAGGCCTCGAAGTTAATCAAAAGCAACTGAAGAATATCATTGACTTGAAAAGTAACGACTTAATGAAAAGCAATCAAATCAATCAGAAAATGCAGGCCGAGTTGGAGCAGCTAACAGAAACTTACAACGATTTGCATAAAGAACTGGAAGAGAAAGAGCTATGTATCGCGGAAATCAAGGAACTTCTGAAAACTAAGTGCGATGAGCTGATAGAATATAAAATTAATCTGGAGACGATCGTGCCCGAAAATAAGCTGCTGAAGCAACAGATTAACGAACGGAAAGCCACCATAGAACAGTACAAGGTGGAAATAGAGACTCTGAAAATGGAAAATAAAAAGGCAATCGACGCGATTAAAGATCAATTGAATTTTGAAGAGCTAAAGAGCACGGAGCTAAACAAACAGATAGCTGAATTAAATAATAAGCACATGGCTTTGACAGAAGAGATGAATGCTTCGAAGGATGACTACACGACATTAAAACATAAGTACGCGACATTAGAAAAGCGAGTTAGGAACAGTACGAGCAAAGCCCAAGCAGAAGAACAAATGGAAGAACTGAAAGACTTGAACAGGTCTTTGCGAAATAATTTGGACGGTGCTAGCAATCGAATAACGGAGTTGCAGGCTGTGAAAACCGATTTGATGAAGCAAGTGATTACTTTAAGCAGTCAATATGATACAGCGTGCAAAGACAATCAAAAATTAAAGGAAATACTATCATCGTCCAGACATAACGATACATATACTGCCTGCGAGAAGTACGACAATTTGCTACAAGAGAAAAACAAAATTGCATTAGAATTGGAAGCAACAAAAGTTCAATTGAATCAGAAAAACAAAGACATTGAGAATTATCTCCACGAGATAAAAGAATTGAAGAAAAAAAACACGGAACTCGATAAAGAATTAGACGAGTTGGCGGCTGTTATTTGCGAGCACGACGCAGATAATGCAAGACTTCAAGATAAGTATTTCACATGTCGTGCTGAAGCTGACGAACTACAAGACAAGATAAAAACTCTTGAGAAGAAAACTCAAATTAATCTGTTGCAAATAAACACATCCTCCAACAAGACCGAAAAGTCTCTCGATGATGAATGTAGTTGCGCAATATTAAAAAACAAAATACGGGAGTTGCAATTAGAGGTAGTATCAAAGAATGGAAAGATCGCAACATTAGAACTGCAAATACGTAGCGGAAGTTTTCCTTATCAAATGAAGTGTAAAGAACTACAGGAACACCTATCAGCATATAGTAACAAAGTACTTTATTATATTTTAATTATTATCAAGTTTATGTAAATACAAGCATAATTTGATAAATACACGTTGTTTTTACAGAATAGCGAGCTAAAGGCGGAAATGAAGCGATTACAGATGGCTATGATACGTACAAGCGCAAAGGAATGTGATGTATGTAAACAGAGACTAATAAACAGGAGACATCAGGCATGCCAAACAATGCCAGAAATGTTGAAATTTTGTGGCATGAGCAGCGGCATAATCGATGTAAGTATATGCCAATATCTCAGAATTGAAGCATGCAATGTTCGGTTGAAAATAAAAGGGAAGAAATATAAAAAAATGCAAGAACGATTTTGTTTCATTGATTGCTGTGCTTTCATCTTATTATCATTATTATTAATTATTTTATAAATTATCTTATGTAATACTAATTAATGATATAATTTCATATAGGATGAGATAAGAATAACGAAATTGGAGAAGGAGAAACAGATTATGAGGGACGTGTGTCGAACTAGATCAAAAACTATAAAGGAACTCGAAAAGCAAATAGAAGAATATGAAAAATTATTAAATTCGAAAAATTCTTGATCTGCGAGAACATTCGTATTGCCATTTTATTGATTACTATATATATATATATTTAATTACTGCGCGCGCGCGCGCGCGCG
>Ga0157364_1002375_pt1:15000-17430 | contig 17430 bp, 9 predicted proteins | sample AttsexASBM2_FD_111476 | JGI IMG/M metagenome (GOLD analysis project Ga0157364, IMG submission 111476) | Fungus gardens microbial communities from leaf cutter ant in Ribeirão Preto, State of São Paulo, Brazil - Atta sexdens ASBM2 | ecosystem: Host-associated > Fungi > Mycelium >... | reverse complement strand
GTGTGTGCGCGCGCGTGGAAAAAAGTTTGTGGCGTTTTTTTAATGCCATCTAACGGGAAAAACGCCACGAACTTTTTTGCACACCTAATATATATATATAAAATAGTTAATTGATTAATTTGATTAATTATTTTAAAGTATTTTTATAATACAACATAAAAAAATCCATTTTTTTTGTTATATTCCGATATCTCGAGATTAACATATCCCCAAATTGGCTGATCAAAAATTGGCCATTCTAATTCAAAACATAAACAAGCGTTTTAAGAGGAAAACGCTTCTTTAATATTCTGATATCCTACTTTTCATTTACGCTTCTGCCTCTTTTTATACAATGTATACTAATCTTTTACATATAAACCGCAGTATGCTTTACAAAAAAGATCATTTTTACATTTTGATGTCCTGATGTCATGAATAAAAATACTGCTGGTGAACTATTTTGATATCATGACGATATATAAAAATGATCACATATATTAATGTTTTCGTGATTAAATTGCCCGGCAATGTAAGATTAACTTTAATCTCGATTTAACTTATATTGTTTATCAATTTTTTAATTTAAAAAATTAGAAAAAGATAAAGAGAAAATTGAAAGAAATCTTATATATTAGTGAAACCGAGCCTAATTCGTTCTACTTGAGTACGCTTTGACCTTTCTTTCGGATAATAATAAAAATACAACAGGTATTATTGGAAATGTGTGAGGACGATTACGAGTGGCCAACACAATTATAGAACTAAAAGGATAGTTTCACAGACCTGTTAACAACCAGCAGAAAAATACAATAGAATAATGAAATGATTTATGGACCAGTCGCGTGGAGTAGTCCCTTATGGAATCATTCATTCTTATACATTATGTACCTGGCGTAGTTACGTACCATAAACCGCTACCGCGATCATTAATAATTACAGAAGTCACGTATACGAATTACATCAATTATATACTAGTGTACATACAACATATCGCAGGTGAAATAGCGGGTTGTATACTTGTATTCAAGCAGTTGCAGCGCAGCGCGATCCAGCGGGATCGAAGCAACATGCGCGATTCGGAAGAACGCCGAACGGAACAACCGCACCGCGTTGCGCGGCGCGACGCGGCGCGATCAGCGATGGCGCAAGAGTGAAGAGAGGGCCGCCGCCGCGGTAGTCGGGGTAGGGACGGTAACGTCAGCATGTCGCGTTTTGCTATCGTACGTAGAATCACGGGCGAATCAAACATGGCGATTCGGTCGCTGTTTACGGTACGAGCATACGGTTACTAGTGCCGTGGGAGGTGGTGCCAGTACGCGAGAGTGACTCTTCGACGATAGTACGTGATCGTGCCATCGCGTATTAACGAATCCCAGTACATATCGTGGATATGGAGCTGCATGGAACGGAAACGCCGACGAAGAAAGCGTCGGGCGACGCCGATGATGGAGTACACGACGCGAAGCCGAAGGGCGTAGAAGCTGGGCCAACGCCTGCGACGTCATCGCCTCCGCGAGCGGAGCGAGTACCGCGATCTGCCGGCGAGAACGCGGAGCGGAATCTCGATTGCTCCAACGGAAGGAATGTAAGGCCCGGTCGATCAATAAGTGAAGATAATAATATGATAATATTTTTAAAATGTCTCTTTTATTCACTGACAAGATATTACTTAAAAACCAATTATTTATTCAAGTTTATATGATTATTGAAATTTAAACGATTAAAAATTAACTCGAGTTTAAAATTTGTTAAATATTTAGCTTATATGTACATCATGCTCATTTGCTACAATAATGGACGCGTTCAACGAACTCAACAGTTGAGTGAACTCACTACTATTGGTGTATTCTTCTAGATCTAACGTATGATCGTATGATTGAATGATTTAGAAGAATGCACTAAATTCAGCAAACTCGACAGTTGAGTGAATGCTCATTATTATTCTTTTAGATCATCCAATCAGAATTGTAGATGTAGAAGCATACATCAATAGCAGTGAGCGCTCATATTTTAGCCTATTCCAGAGATTTTAAAATAGATCAATTAATTGAAAGAGCTCACTGAGTACTTTTATTTGTGTTCAACAGAGAAAACTGATCAGTGAAAACTGATCACTACATTTATATCCTTAATCGGATTTAATAACATCGTAGTTACGAAACTGGCCAATCGCAGTCGTTCCATTCTTCTGAGGAACAGCTATGATTGGCCAATTTCAACTGTGGATGTTATTAAACCCGATTAAGCGTACCATATAAATGTAGTCAGTGAGATTTAGCAACTTTTTAATATAATTGGCCGCATTCAGCACAATATTTATTTTGCAACTATTGCAAATTTTTTTCACTAAGATAGAATTATTTTACTTGATGTAAAAGTTTAATCTAATCGGAGCAAAAAACTTCCAACAATTGTAAAACAAACATTTTACATTAAACGCAGCTATTG
>Ga0157364_1002375_pt1:0-12500 | contig 17430 bp, 9 predicted proteins | sample AttsexASBM2_FD_111476 | JGI IMG/M metagenome (GOLD analysis project Ga0157364, IMG submission 111476) | Fungus gardens microbial communities from leaf cutter ant in Ribeirão Preto, State of São Paulo, Brazil - Atta sexdens ASBM2 | ecosystem: Host-associated > Fungi > Mycelium >... | reverse complement strand
AACTATTCGTATCTGTTTGTGCTATTTTGTTATCTGCTTGGCAAAATATTTACCATATCTATCATATATTTGCTTCTATCTTCTGTACTTTACTCTAGTATCGTACACATGGAATTTGTATTTTTCAGCCTGATTTTTTTTTCTTTTTCGCGTACTGCCAATTACAAGAGTTATGTTTGCAGTTTGCAAATAAAGGTCTACAGACCATCAACTAACGCAGACCTATGTACATATATGCATGGGTAAAGTGAGAAGCGGATTCTTTTAGATTCATCAGAAGTATTATATGTATAAAATGTAATATTATCAAATGTGATGACCTATATTGTAGGAGGTTAAAAATCTTTGTACAATTGTATAGTTTTTAGACAGTAAGACGAAATGTTAGTTTATGGTCTGAAATTGTAAGATACGCAAAAGTGTTTTTCGCATTTCCAATTTTTAATAAATTTTATGTTTTGCTCCGACATGTATGTTTTAATTATAAACAATGATGTTTGGGATTAGTCTTTTTGAAGACTTACGCTATTTTCCCTTATATTCCTAAAATTTTTCTTTAAAACAGATTCTTTAAATATTTGAAATATTTTCTTAATAAAAAAAGAATAAACTTTTTAAATTGTACGGATTATAAAAACTAATTGTTCTAGTTATCATCAGAACTGAGATCTTTGATTTTTCTTTCTTTATAGATTTTCATATATAATTTAAAAAAATCTCACTGAAATGGAAATACATACTATAATTTAAAATCTTCGTTTAGCACACCTTTACTTTTATTTGATTTTACTTTTATTTGATAATGCACATGTATAAAATTATTAATGATTGGTAAATTTTAAGATATTGATTACTTGCAAGTGATATATATTTGCTAATCGTTGATTCTTTTTACTTACATTTACAATTACGGTTTTGGATCTCCATTCGATTCGCGCTGCCTCGCATCTTTAATTGATTAATCAAACTCATCAAACTGCGAACATTCGAATGTTATCATCGCAATAGCCAATCATGAGACTGATTTATAGATAAGACCAGTCTCATCAACTCCAATTAATTTAATCGATTGTTACATTGGAACTGACTATTCACATTTGTTGTTCAATAGAATTGATTAATTACGATTGATACTTCGATCAACTCCGATTAACTTTGATTAATGATTGGTCCATTGGAATTGACCAATCGCATTTGTCATTTCACTTAACGACAGATGCGATTGACCAATTCTAAAGGACTAATCGTCGATTAAGATTAATCGGAATTGGTCAAAATGGCCTTTAAGTTCATATCAGATTGCCGACTTTGTAAGCCGACCCGACTGTCGATCAATGGACCAATTACAATAAGATTGATACAATGATACAATGATTGATCCATTATTGATCGGAATTGGCAGTTGGGTCGACTTGCAGAATCGGTAATTTGATTCAGGCTTTATGCAGAGTCTACAATAGAAGTCGTAGCAATCGTAAAGTCTTAAAAATATAAAAAATTAACCAATCACAGTAGTAAACTTATCCATAAGGCGAGTTTCAACCGGTTGAAACCTTATTGCTTGAAGTTATGGATAAGTTTATTATTATTTCCATTTCTATTAGATTACATTAAATACTTAATCTAAAGCAGTATCCTGATTAGTTCATCGACTTAAGTTTACACCTCACCCATTACGAAATTTTATGTGCGGCAACTCTTAGACCCGACCTCACAACTCCGATTAACTAATCGGTCGATTAAATTTCAGCAGGGTTGATAGTGCTAAGTTAAAAAGATAAAAATTAAATTAAGTTAAAAAATTAATTAATTTTAACTTAACTTAGTTACATTTTAAATTCTTAAATTTTTAATTTAAAATTAAAATTAAATTGGATACTACGGCTTAATAAATTTAAATTAAAGGAAGGGCTACGAGTCAATGAAACAATATTCAATATACGTTTATTGTGCAACAATGCAAACGTTTCGACCTCCATATCGGATAAGTCTCAGTGTTGTTAATTTATTATATAAACCGCCAATAATTAAGTAACTAGGCTGTTGGATTCAGATTTAGAAATTTAACATGTTCCTTCTTTGTGTTATTTACTTAATCTTTGTGCAACAAATTATATTCTTGTTATATGAATTGAGAAATGAATATAGATAGATAACACTCCATTAATCTAATAATTAATATAACAATTAGTTATGATTGCTGAATAATTGAAAATTCCATTCCACTTTAAATATTCAAGTTATATCAAATAATTAAAGATACTGATAATAATTATAAAAGATAAAGAAAGTGCATATTTATCTAAAGTGTGATATATATAAGAGTTCAGCGGTTAAAACTATTTTTTACAATAAGTAATACAGTCAATATAGCAATAGGCGATATTAAGTGAAATTGCTTATAAGCAGAATTAGACATTATTATATGTGTCACTAATGAATTTTCAAACTTAAATGACAATAAGATTGTACCCATGTGTCCTGTTTGGTAGGAATAGACTAGGAAGATAGAAATAGAAGTAAGAAGGAGAAGAAGATAGAAAGTGGAAAACAAAGAGAAATTATGAATAAGAAAGAGATTGTAGAATGTTTAAATAAAAATCCGGTAAAGACTCCGTCTCATTGTCTGTTTAAACTTATTTTTTGTCTCTTTATATGGATCATCTCGGAAATAAGTCTTTTATTGTAAGAGAAGGCTCTTTGTCTAAAATTTTAGAAAGGTGGGAATAGAAGAGGGAGAAAGAGATAGGAAATGGAAAACAAACAAAGAGAAACTATGAAGAAGAAAGAGACTGTAGAATATTTAAGGCTGTGGTCAAAGTCTTGCTACAAACGCTTTGAAGCGTTTAATGGACCAATTAGAAGAAAGAATTTTGCAAATTGCTCAATTAAAAAACGCTTCAAAACATTTATAGCATCGTGTTGACCGTATCCTAAATAAGAATCCGATAGAGACTCCGTCTCATTTTGTCTATTTAAACTTATTTTTCTTTATATGGATCATCTCGGAAATCAGTTTTTTATTGTAAGAAAGCTCTTCATCTAAAATTTTAGACAAAGAGCCTTCTTACAATAAAAGACTGATTTCTGAGATGATCTATATAAAGAAACAAAAAATAAGTTTAAATAGACAAAATAAGACGGAGTCTCTATGAAATTCTTATTTAAACATTTTACAGTCTCTTTTTCCTTCACAATTTCTCTTTGTTTGTTTCCCATTTTCTTCTTCCACTTACTTTTATTCCCATTTTCCTAATCTATTCCTTACCAAACAGGATACATAGTACAGGTCTTATTGTCAATTAAGTTTGAAAGTTCATTAGTAACACATATAATAATGTTTAATTCTGCTTATAAGCAACGTTTCACTTAATATCGCATATTGCTATATTGACTGTATTACTTATTGTAAAAAATAGCCTTTTAACCACCGGTTATTTTTATCTTTAACCACCGACTCATATTAGATGTAGTAAAAAGAAATCCATTATTTTTGCATGAAATTGAATAGAAAAATAATGGATTTCTTTTTACTACACCTAATATATACTCATATCACACTTTAGGTAGATATGCACTTTCTTTATCTTATATAATTATTTATCTTATATAATTATTTATAAGTATTTCTAATTATTTGATATAATTGGATATTTAAAGTGAATAGAATTTTCAATTATTCATCAATCAATAATTAATAATTGTTATATTAATTATTAGATTAACGGAGTGTGTTTTCTATCTATATTCATTTCTCAATTTATATAATAAGAATATATATTATGTTCATATAAAATGTTGCACAAGGATTAAATAAATAACACAAAGAAAGAACACATTACACAAATTTCTAAATATGTATCCAACGACCTATTTACTTAATTATTGGCGATTTATATAATAAATTGACAATACTGGGGCTCTGCACAATAGAAGGAACAGGGAACAGAAAATAAGAATTTCAACGTATCAGAAACTATGTATTCCACAATACATGATTTCTGATAGGTTGAAATTCTTATTCTCTGTTCCTGTTCCTTTTATTGTGCGGAGCCCCTTAAGCCGATATAGAGGTCGAAACGTTTGCATTGTTACAATAAACATATATTGAATATTGCTTCATTGACTCGTAGCCTTTCTTAAATATTTCCTTTAATTTTAATTTAATTTAGTTACATTTTATCAGTAACTATTAACTTTTAATTTGATTTTTTTAGTTAATTCTTAGATACAATGTGAGAGGTTAATGAGTATATAATTTAGTAATTTTATATTGCATAATCATTACTTGTGAATGAAAAAAATAACCAGATTCTTTAATAAATAAGCTGTAAGAAAGGAAAAATTCGAAAAATTATGTAAAATAGTCAAATTTTTTCTTTTTTTTTTTTTGGTTGTTCGTTTAAACCAAATTTAACTTAATTTTTTAATTATTTTTTATTATTAATTTTTAATTCAATTAATTTTATTATGGATTAATTTATTATGGATTAACTTATACTTAAATTAAATTTTCAAGGCTGTTAACCTTAATTTATCTTAGGGCTAGTTGTTCCATCTTTTGGTAAATTTTACCTGTTGGATAAGTGGCAAAATTGCCCAATCACGCGAATTATCAGATTTACCTCACAAGTAAAATTTACCAAAAAATGGAGAGAACAACCGGCTTTTAGTTAAAAAAAAAAAAAGTTAACTTTCAACTCTGAATTTTAGTATTGCCAACTACAAGAAAATTATAACCTAATTATCTGGCAGCTGTGAAGAACGATGTGATAATAACAGCACGAGTTCTTATTAGTCGCAAATTTCTTCAATCGCGAAAAAGTTATACACACATGAGTATTCGGTGCTTCATTAGAAAAGGATATTTTCAAGTAGTTGACAATATTGAAATTTAATTGACCGATTACCTTAATCAAGAATTGGTGAGGCTGGATCTAAGGCTACGGTCCACTTGATGCTATGAATGCTTCGAAGCATTGGCTGCGTTCAGCGGACTCAACAGTTGAGTGAGCGCTCGTTGCTATTGATGTATTCTTTTAGATCTAAAATGCTGATTGAATGATCTAAAAGAATACACCAATAACAGCGAGCGCTCACTCAACTGTTGAGTTCGCTGAATGCAGCCAATGCCTCTTAAAATATAATGTCATTGGGTGCATTCAGTACGATGATCGTTCACTGAGCGCTTAGTGAGCAGTACTGAATTGGCACCCATTGGTTGTGTTCAGCGGACTCAAACAGTTGAGTTCGCTGAACGCAGTCATTTTTTGATTGGTCAGTTAGTAAAATTCTTTTTTCCTATTGATCAATTAAAAGTTTTGAAGCATTTATAGTGTGGTTAAATGGATCCTTTAACGCCAAAATGAGTGTCGAGCGTTAATATAAAAAGACACATATTAGGTTTGTTGTTTTTGGATGTTTTTGACTAAACTTTTGCACCAATTCATTTTCTTCTTTTTTTCTCCAGTAGGAAAGAAGAGGAAGAAAGAACTGTGCCAAAGTTCAGCCAAAAAGAACAGGCTTTTAATATCATCATGAAAAAACACCTTAATGATGTTTTATCCATTCTCCATGCATTGTAAAGGAATCTGAAGTGTCTGAAGTGTGACCAACTTCATGGCGCGATAAATTGAAAAACTCAGAGCAACGCATGTTGGTGAAACGGACTGCGGAGCGCGGAGCGCTTGGTGTTGCTATCTGTAGTTATTGAAAAGTGTTTAGCAGCTTTCAGGCAATATATTATGAAAGCAATGTCCCATCATTACGTAGTGACGGCACATAAACCAACGGCTGTCACTGCTTGCGTGACCGGTAAGTGATTAAATTCTTGAATTCGCACGGTGAAAGCTGTATCGCTATATAATTGCTATGTGCTTTCCCAAGGTAATTTCACTTCACCTACGGATTTGAATCTAATATTAGCCAAAAATGTACGTTTGGAGATATATCTCGTGACACCGGAGGGCCTACGGCCTTTGAAGGAAGTCGGGATCTATGGCAAGATAAGCGTCATAAAATTCTTCAGACCACCGGTAAGGTTATCTCCATGATAAAATCTGTTTCCAGCAGTTTTCAGAAAGCCATGTTTACACGTGTATGACTGGCAGTTATGTTTACCTTTTGCTAATAAATTACAAAGAAAAGTATTATTTTGTATGTATATTATATATACATATATATATACACACACAATGAAAATAAAAATCCAAGCATAAATCAGATGGAAAGAATGGAAGAATAACAGAAGTGAACAAAACTTCTAAAAGGTGAAAATTGGAATAATGAAATGTAAAGGAAGCATTTACGCTTCTTTTACATTTTAATGTTTCAATTTTTGCTTCCTAGAAGTTTCGTTTACACTTTTATTACTCTCCCATTATGTTTGACTTAGGCTCTTTTTATTTTTAGGAGTCTAGTAATTTGCGTGAATTATTTTTTATATATATATTTGTGTGTATATGTATCAATTTATATATTTTAATACATTATAATATATGGATGTTTTTCAGCAAGAACATAGTGTAACATATTTCAGTAAATTATTTCATCCTTGTTTAATATCGGCAAAAAACAAGAATATAATTCATTGCATTATTACACAAGAATATTATTCATTGCGTTATTACACTATGTTCTTATTAGAAAATACACTATGTATATAATACATGCTTCATAAATAAATATTTTCTTAAGAGAAATTGTTGCTATAGTGTCATTAGTAAAGATATGAAAATTTGTATAAATATTGCAGGGGGAGGGGCTGAGATATTATATTAAGGATTATGTTGAATATAGATTTAACTGAGATTAAATTGTACAGTAAAACTTATTAAATTTTTATTTTTTGATAGCATGAAAAAAAAGATCTTCTATTTCTGTTAACAACACGTTATAATGCCATGATCTTGGAATGTATCGGTGAAGGAGAAGATATAGAAATTATAACGAAAGCTCATGGAAATGTAGCAGATCGTATCGGAAAGGCATCCGAAACTGGAATTAAAGCTGTTATTGATCCAAAAGCACGAGTTATCGGTCTTAGATTGTACGATGGCCTCTTTAAAATTATACCTTTGGATAAAGATAATCCGGAATTGAAAGCATCTTCAATCCGTATGGATGAACAGCAAGTACAAGATGTCAATTTTCTCCATGGATGTGCTAATCCTACCTTAATTCTCATTCATCAAGATATCAATGGTAGACATGTAAAAACACATGAGATTAACTTGAGAGATAAAGAATTTGCCAAGATACCATGGAGGCAGGATAATGTAGAGCGAGAGGCTATGATGGTCATTCCTGTACCTTCTCCTATTTGTGGAGCAATTATAATAGGACAGGAAAGTATTCTGTATCACGATGGTACCACATATGTTGCAGTGGTGCCACCAATTATAAAGCAGAGCACTATCACTTGCTATGCCAAGGTAGATAATCAGGGACTGAGGTATTTATTAGGGGATATGGCTGGTCATTTATTTATGTTATTTTTGGAACAAGAAAAGAAGCCCGATGGATCGCAAGTGGTGAAAGACTTGAAAGTTGAGCTGTTAGGGGAAATCAGTATACCAGAATGTATAACTTATTTGGACAATGGAGTAATATATGTTGGTAGTCGCTTAGGTGATTCTCAATTGATTAAATTAATTACAAAGGCAGATGAAAATGGATCCTATTGTGTACCTATGGAGACATTCACTAATTTGGCGCCTATTGTCGATATGGCTGTAGTAGACTTGGAGAGACAAGGCCAAGGGCAGATGGTTACATGCTCGGGTGCCTTTAAAGAAGGTTCTCTTAGGATTATTAGGAACGGCATAGGCATACAAGAACATGCGAGTATGGATCTGCCGGGAATTAAAGGTATGTGGGCTTTAAAGGTTGGAGGTTCACATTTCGATAACACGTTGGTATTGTCATTCGTTGGGCAGACTAGAATCTTAACTTTAAATGGCGAAGAAGTCGAAGAAACGGATATCCCAGGTTTTGTTGCGGATGAACAAACGTTCCATACGGGTAATGTTACCGATGATTTATTTATCCAAATAACTTCGACCTCTGTTAGACTAATCTCGCATGAGAATAAAATAGTCGTTTCTGAATGGGAGCCACAAAACAAAAGAACTATCAGTGTGGTAGCCTGTAATGGCACCCAAGTCCTTTGTGCAACAGGAAATGATCTGTTCTACATCGAGATTATATGCAATCAGATTGTATCCAAAGGATTCGTTACCTTGCAACATGAAGTGGCATGTCTGGACATCTCTCCCTTGGATGGCGTTAATGAGGCCAAGATTGTTGCTGTTGGACTTTGGACAGATATATCAGTTCGAATCTTAACTCTGCCCAATCTAGAAGAGATCAATAAAGAGCTTCTTGGGGGCGAGATTATACCCAGGTCCATCTTAATGACTTGTTTCGAGGGTAACACATACTTACTTTGCGCACTAGGTGATGGCAGCATGTACTATTTTATTCTACATCGACAAAGCGGTATGCTTTCGGATAAAAAGAAGGTTACCTTAGGCACTCAACCTACTGTTCTCAGGACTTTCCGATCACTCTCCACAACAAATGTATTTGCGTGCTCGGATAGGCCCACTGTTATTTATTCTTCAAATCACAAGCTTGTTTTCAGCAATGTCAATCTCAAAGAAGTGAATCACATGTGCTCCCTGAATGCAGAATCTTACCCTGATAGTCTTGCATTGGCAACTGACAGCACCGTTACTATTGGTACAATCGACGAAATCCAAAAACTGCACATAAGAACGGTTCCGCTTGGGGAATCTCCACGAAGAATCGCTTATCAAGAAAGTTCGCAGACCTTTGGCGTGATTACCATGCGCGTCGACGTACAGGAGAGCAGTGGTGTGAGCATCGTCAGGCATTCCGCGTCTACTCAGGCAGCATCCACATCCAGTAGCAGCCACGTTGTCTCGCACAACAAACCCAGTGGACACACAGCCAGTGAGATTGGTCAAGAGATTGAGGTTCACAATCTTCTCATTATTGATCAGCATACATTCGAAGTTCTACATGCACACACGCTGATGGCTACTGAATATGCGCTATCGTTGATCTCAACAAAATTGGGTGAGGATCCGACTTCTTATTTCGTGGTTGGGACCGCGTTTATAAATCCCGATGAGACTGAGCCCAAGATGGGCAGGATACTGCTGTATCATTGGAGCGAGGGCAAGTTCACGCAAGTTGCGGAAAAGGAGATCAAGGGTTCGTGCTATTCCTTGGTTGAATTTAATGGAAAACTCTTGGCGAGCATCAACAGTACTGTGAGATTGTTTGAATGGACTGCGGAAAAGGAGCTTAGATTGGAATGCAGTCACTTTAATAATATCATAGCGCTATATTTGAAAACCAAAGGCGACTTTGTCCTTGTGGGAGATCTTATGAGATCTCTCACGTTGCTTCAATATAAGACTATGGAAGGCAGCTTTGAGGAAATAGCTAGAGACTATAATCCCAATTGGATGACTTCTATCGAAATATTAGACGACGATACTTTTCTGGGCGCTGAAAATTGCTTCAATCTCTTTGTATGTCAAAAGGACAGGTATGTTTGCAATAACATTATAGATTTGTGTGTATGTTTTTATTTGGAAATATAGTTTGCTCGAAACGAGTTTCGTTATCAGTTCTTATATTCGCAATCTTTAATTTTCTTTTTCATCAATGTCTTTTTTAAAAACCGAAATATATATATGATAAAAATCTATCGATTATGAGTCAACCGCTTTTATATAGAGCCATCCCTATTAGTATGATTTTAATAAAATAATTTTAAATATGGACAATTGTTCTTTCTCTCTAGCGCTGCAACGTCTGAAGATGAAAGACAACAGATGCAGGAAATAGGTCAATTTCATCTGGGTGATATGGTCAATGTTTTTCGGCATGGTTCGTTGGTGATGCAAAATTTGGGAGAATCAAGTACGCCGACTCTAGGTTGTGTGTTATTCGGCACTGTAAGCGGTGCGATCGGTCTGGTGACACAAATACCAGTTACATTTTATGAATTCCTGCGTAATATGGAGGACAGATTAAACAGCGTGATAAAAAGTGTGGGCAAGATAGAACACAACTTCTGGAGAAGTTTTAATACGGAATTGAAGATTGAGCAGTGTGAAGGATTTATAGATGGCGACTTAATAGAAAGTTTCCTCGATTTGAACCATGATAAAATGGCAGAAGTCGCAATGGGTCTTATGGTAATTCAATCATGTATTCTTTTATTGGGAATAATGACCTCAGGTGATTTTTACATCGACAGAAAGAAAATGGAGTTAGTTATAGTATTTTACTAATAAATAATTCAATTATTTTTAGTTTTTTATTAACAAATATATATTTATTATCTATTTATTAAAAGTAAATCTATATATTAATCTATATAATAATCTTAAATACTAATATAAATCATAGAACAATCAATAATATATAGTATGTAATTAATGATAGTGACTTTTAATTGGGATGTAAAAACCACTGTAGGTAATCGTTTGTGCAAAAAAAATTAGGTAAACTATTCCCGAATTAATGATGTATGACTCATGTATATGAGCATATTGAATTAATTTTCCTAAATCTTTTAATACGCTATTTTTCCGTAGATCGACGATGGCAGCGGCATGAAGAAAGAGGCGACGGTAGACGATCTTGTAAAAATAGTGGAAGATCTTACAAGGATACATTAAATGTCGTATAAGTAAACAATATTTTAAATTTATTGAATGTATCTATAAGAAATATTAGAAGATATACATAGAAAAGATTTTCAATCGATGATTTAAGCGGGAGCGAATGTTTATACGATTACTTTTATTATCGCTGATGCATGAAAAGAACGACATAAATTTTCTCTTATCTTCCGGCCCCTTTTTTCTATGTATAAAATTGTTTTTTTTTTTTAGTACTTGTAACAATTGCGTGAGAATTTATTTTGACAATCAGCATTTGTCAATGCGCGTCAACACCCGTTGCAGTATTTATTTTTAGAATTGATCGTATAACATAGAAGTAATATACGTTTAACATTCGTTAATGAATTATTTTCAAAGAATGCTCGAAGATTCTTGTAGAGTAATATCTTTGTATCTTTGTAAGATCGAGTGTAAATAAAATAAATGCATTTTAAGGTAACGTTCTCTCTCGTCATGCGACAATTTATTAGCCTATTTATTAGCCTTGAGCGTAATTCGCAGCGTTTCCGGATCAAATAGCCAGCTGCGTAAACTCTCTATTCCCTGACCCGTCATACCACTGGTTTCCAGCACGGTGATCTTCTGTGTCACCTCCTTTTGCAGACGCGCATATTGTAACATCAACAAAGCTTCGTTTCTCATCTGACGATACGAAACATCCATCTTGTTCAAGATGAGTGCTACTTTCACATTCCGTAATCTCGGTTCCACGAGAAAAGAGTAAAGTAGTACGCCTGCAGCACTTATTTGACAAAGATTACTGGTATCCACTACATAGATGATTTTATGAATCTAATAACGATAAAAAAATGCAATACTTTAAATATATCATATGTTTATTAAGATGCGATTGTTTTTTTTTGTTTTATATAATATAGTACCTTATCAAAATAATGCTTCCAGATCGGTGCCATATTACCGCCAATTTCTTTAATCACCATATCGAATTCACCAGTATCATTTTTTACAGTATATATATTTATTCCGTTGGTAGGCACAGTATGAGTCGCATCGTCGATTTCGTCTCCTTGGAGACTTTTCATTAAAAGAGTTTTGCCAGATTTGAATGATCCAAGACAGAGACACATTTCCTTTTGTATTTAAAGTTCTATTTTAAAATTATTGTTAACTTTATGTTGTATTATTTTTTATGTATATCCTTTCGATAAATATTAAAATAACAAGCACCTACCAACTAGCATTGACTTGTAGTTTTTCTTTTCGGCAATTTTAATTTTTGAATTATTGAATCAGTTCATTTCAAGTATATGTTAATTTTATATTAATACGCGTTTATGAATTTGTCGTCCAATTAAAAGTTGTTTGCAGTTCTCTAAAATTTACTAGGGACAATAGACTAATATTGATTTAACAGATTCGCTGCCAGAACGTCATATCTCTACCAACGAATTAAGATGTGTAGTTGCAAAACTTGTTTAAAGATAATTAAAAATGTTTCAATTACGATATTCTATTCAAATTTTCTATCTAAACTGTCAAACATAGTAAAATTTCTAATAATCAAGAGACATATCTCGAATGTCAAGTCAATCATTCTATTTATACATTAACTATATATATTTTTAAATTCAGATATTTCTATTTTATGATTGCAATAATCAATATTATAATCAAACATTTCAATTGAAGATACAATTCTTATCAGTCTATGGCTTTACGAAAATAGTACAGCATAAAAAATTTTCTGTATGTGTGATATATATATATATATATATATATATATATATATATATATATATATATATATCACAC
>Ga0157364_1002374_pt1 | contig 17435 bp, 8 predicted proteins | sample AttsexASBM2_FD_111476 | JGI IMG/M metagenome (GOLD analysis project Ga0157364, IMG submission 111476) | Fungus gardens microbial communities from leaf cutter ant in Ribeirão Preto, State of São Paulo, Brazil - Atta sexdens ASBM2 | ecosystem: Host-associated > Fungi > Mycelium > Unclassified ... | reverse complement strand
TGAAATGAATTGAAATGGATTCAGATTTTCAGAAATATTGATTCACGAATGTTAAAATGAATACTTTTCAATCCTGAATGCATTTTTATTCATTTATAGGAATTGCATGGAGCATATCTTTATTTCAATCTAAAAATAATATTAGCTTCTTCTGTGCACACAAACACAATTGTCAATACTGTTCATTCAAAATTTTGAATAGGAAATGCATTTTTCATCCAATTGCATCCAATTGAATCCAATTAAATCCAAAAAAAGTATTCGCTATTTAAAATAGGCATTTGGATTGAAAAAAATTTCAATCCATTTTAATCCATTCTCATTTGCTGGGTTCAGAGATTCTGAGATAAAATATAAATAAGAGAGAGAGAGAGAGAGAGGGAGAGAGAGAGATGAAAAATTGTAAACCACTTAATATTTATACGATTGTAATACGTTAAATATATATTCATTTTTTAGTTAATTTATATTTTAATTGAAATGTGTTTTTAAAGTACGAATCTCAAACGCGTTCCTTTTTATTATTAATTAGATCGCTAAATCGTGCGAATGCTTAAATCGAGTTATATTTGCTTACGCGAAAGAAAGTGCAGCATAGAACAAGGGAAAAAAATCAACTTGATTATTTGCGCTATGTTGTTAACACTGTTTCCAATTCGCTTCACTGCAATTATCGTGCAATTATTGTGTCAACGATATAATGTGCATATGCATACATACATATATGCAACATATATGCCTACTTGCCACTTCTTTCTTCTTTTTCTCCTTTTTATTTTTTTGAACTTGTTTTTTTTGAACTTGCGTTGTCATCTGCACTTTATTAGTTCGCACGAATAACATTCAATTCAAACACTTATTACGCGCTTATTTCGCATACGTCGTATGCAAGCGTGCAAATGCAGAATTCAAACATACGGAATCTAATTGGTACTGATATCTCTTGCTGCGTCAGCGACAACTATCCCAGATCGACAATGAATCGTAGATAAATCTTTTTTGCGTTGATATTATATTGGCAGAATAATCCTAATTTGTCTCTTATTTCTTCCCTCCTGTCGCCCACTGTCATTCCACTTTCAGAGATGGATCAATTCCAATGGTCGATTTTAGTTGCTCTATGTAAAAAAAAAATATCACAATTGATAATAACACCTTGCATAAACATGGCTCAATAATGTTTTATGCTATAGAAAAGGAGATAGATAGATAAAGGGAGGAGACATTTTTTTTAAATTTTATTCTCATTATGTTTTAAAAAAAAAAATCTTTATACAAATCTTATTACTTATGATACATACATCAGCCAGTAACGTAGCAATTTTAATGCAGTTTATTTTATACGCAACAACTTTTATAGAATTTTTATTCCATTTTCATATATACAAAAATAATAAGAACAAAGATAATACTAATACAGAAATACTTAATAAAAATTATGGATGCACCGGATGTCTGGAAAATATCTTGTACCCGGTATTATCCGGCACTTTTTATTATCCGATCGGATATCATTAGTATCCGGGAATATATCCGATTTCATATCATTAAATTGATTTGTTTCTTATATAAATGTACTAGGAATAAGTATGCATATTCATGCTACAATATCTTGTACATTGTAAAATTAAATCTTTTTCTCTAGGGCTTTCTTTTTAGAGGACATTTTCTCGGAATCCGATAATTTTACGATCCGGTGTATCCCTAATAAAAATATCATTAAACCTTCAAATCGCCTAATATTTGTTGAAGAACTCGCATCCCATCTTGGAATTTATAATATATGTACGATCGTTCTAACGATGATCTAATGGAACACCTTTTCATCAAAATCACTTTTCCATCCTCCTTCTTCGTTAAATTCCAGATATTGCGAAAGTAAATTGTTTGAATAAAGTTATTAATGAGGCTAGAACTGGTCCATACGCACACATGTACCTATAATATAATTGTTATTTATTTTACCATAAAACCAACATCATTGATTGAAAAATCATCAAGACTAAATAATTCTCGAAATTTAATTTTCCGACAATATTACTTATAAGGGCTTGTTTACTATAAAATTATCCAAATTAATTTTTTTTTTAAGTTGGAAAAAAAATAGATAGAAGATGAATCAAAATCGTATGTTTATTTAGATGAATGAATAATGAAATATGAATAAAATCGGCGGCACAAGATGCTTGTTTCCTTGATGGATTGCTAGCTAGAATAAATTTTTGTCATCGTATTGGCTGCGATGCTGACTTTGTCAATACCTCAGCCAATACGATGCAATATTCTAATCCAGCAGGAATTAGAAATCCAGCAAAAAAACAAGCAGGCTTAATATACTGGAGACCAAAGTAAACACGTGTAATATAACACGTTTTAGAGAGAGAGAGAAAGAGAGAGAGAGAGAGAGAGAGAGAGAAAACACAGATTTTTTTCTCTATTTGGAAAAGCAGAAATCTGTTTTTTCAAAGATACAAATAATATTTCTTCCTTACATTCTTTTCTAAAATTCGTGAACACAAATTCATCGAATGGAGTATCAAGGCGCAAATTTTGGCGATACACGAATTATTATCTCCAGGAGCTTCGTCACTTAAGAGATAATCATCCAATTCATCTATCAAAAGCACAGAAGGTACCATAGTTGCATAGGTGTGCAGTTTATAAAGATGTTGCTCGAGAGCTTCGTAATCCGACAAATATCTGCATAAATAAATATATCAAGACGGCTATGCGCGCTGTGTAAAATATCGATGGGCATGAATGAATAAACGTCAGATGTATAAATATCGTTAGATAAGATATTTACTCTTTTTAAATAACAATTAAATCCAAGATAAACATAAAGGAGTTCCCAGTAAACGAGAATGGATTGAAATGAATTGAAATGGATTCAGAAATATTGATTCACAAATGTTAAAATAAATGCTTTTCAATCCTGAATGCATTTCTATTCATTTATAAGAATTGCATGGAGCATATCTCTATGCTTTTCAATTTAAAAATAATATTAACTTTTTCTGTGCATTGTGAATTGAATACTATTCATTCAATTCAAAATTTTGAAATGTTTTCAATCCAATTTTTCAATCCAATTGCATCCAATTAAATTCAAAAAAAGTATTCGCTATTTAAAATACGCATTCGGATAGAAAAAAATTTCAATTTATTTTAATCCATTCTCTGTTTGCTGGGTTGCAGTGACAACAATTGTTGACAAATAGGAGACGTCTGCAGATGTAAAAAAATATATATATTATTACATAATATATAATATAATATAGTATATAAATTTAGTATATAAATCTTACATGAATCTCATTAGTTTGAGCGCGGTGACTGATGGATTTCTTCTGTCGTGACAAATCGCCGGTCGTTTTTCCAGAAGTATCGGGGTAATGTAAACAAGCTGTTGTCCCTCTTCCGCCCAATACATCGCAGCCTAGGAGATGTAGGAAAATGTTTTCTTTCTACTTTAGGACACATATCTTGTAGGAATGTGAGAGAGACAGATAGATTTTGACGTCATATTATGATGTTACTTCCCAGCAAACGAGAATGGATTAAAATGGATTGAAATTTTTTTCTATCCAAATGTATTTTAAATAGCGAATACTTTTTTTGGATTCAATTGGATGCAATTGGATTGAAAAACTGCATTTCTTATTCAAAATTTTGAATTGAACAGTATTCACAATGCACAGAAAAAGCAAATATTATTTTTAGACTGAAAGGCATAAAGATATGCTCCATGTAATTCCTATAAATGAATAAAAATACATTCAGGATTGAAAAGTATTCATTTTAACATTCGTGAATCAATATTTCTGAAAATCTGAATCCATTCTCGTTTGCTGAGTTACACTTTCATTTGTCATTTATACGTACGTTTGAACATTACCTACATACCTCATACAAAAAGGATTTACTTAAGTCTTTCGGCCCGCACAACAGCGTTGTCTTGACATTTTTCGGAAACATAACTGTTAATGTGTAATCCTGCTGATTGTGACTTGTAAGTTGCAACTGCTTTTATCAGTCGCAACTCGACGGATATTCATATTATTCGAAATTAGTCTAACCTCACTTTTATCGCGCGTACTATTCTCCTTTGTCTAGCTGTTTCTACTTTAGTCATTATAATGAATGTTATACAATTTCATAACTTAATTATTACATGGTACTTGTATGTATGGCGAGATTAAGATGGCAAAGCAGCTAAGCATGCTTACCAAGCGATTGAATATGATTGATTGGATCTATAAGTAATAATCAATTAGTTCAGTTGCTCAGCGAGTAGGCTAGCCGTTTTGTCAACTTGACAACGCATCCAATGAAAAGTGAAAATTTGATGTTTGGTAAACATTATAAACGACTTTGTAATTCGTATATGTAAATTTTTGCTTCATTGCATTTTTTGGGTGTAGAAATGATATAGTCAACTCTGTAGATAGATTTTCAAATATAACTTTAATAACTATGTTAGAACTGTCATGAAATTTAGTAATATTATGATGGAATTGTATAGCTATTCGTATAAAACTTGTACTCTATGTATAAAATACGAGGGATATTCAAATTTTTATTACAGTTTAAATTCACACATCTCACTGACGACGCATGTTGGCTATATCCTGTGAATAAATCTGGAATTCTATAATTTGTGTACTTTCTCGAAAAAAAAATTGGTAGACGCAAAGTTTGAATAAAGTTCCGAGACAATACATGCAACGAACAAACTCATCAATTCAGTCAGCATTTTCTGCCATTACCACTGCGATATATATTCTTGAATGTCACAGGGATATGATTCATTCTTGGCATCATCAGTCTTCTCTGAAAGCCTTTCTCCGATATAATTGTTGTGCATTGGTCTACATTTGGCTCAATCTCAGTTCGCTTATCTGCTACTTTTATCGAAGATTACCCAGGCGCTAAGATAACCCAGGTCTACAAATTTTTTTCAAGAGAGAATATGAGTGCATTCTAAATTACGCATGAAGCGCATGATGCATCATTTGTCATTATTGTTCACCAAAGTATAGTAAAGGAGGATACATCATGCACTTCATGTATAATTTAAAACGCATTCTATACATTCTAAAGTACACGCCTCATTGGATACACAATTATAATTTGAATTTGAACGTTCCTCGTATATCATACATGACAAATATACATACACACATGCATACATACATATACATTACATATATATATATATATATATATATATACAGGTATATTATTAGATGTAGTAAAAAGACATCCATTATTTTTGCATGAAATTGAATGGAAAAATAATGCATTTCTTTTTACTACACCTAATATATATGAACAGAAATAAATATGTTAAAAGACACGATCCTGATAGCCACTATCGGCCATACTGGAACTAGGTTTGGCTGGTCCTCCAGGTACTTGATGATGCGGATGTCGCATATGACCAGGTCGTCTTGGTGGTGCCAAATATTCAAACATGCTCTGAGTATGCTGCGCCAGCATTTTGCTGAGATCGCATGGCATTGGATCAGTCCAGAAAAAATCATGATTTAGCGCGGAGTCAGAGTCACATCTTTTGCTAGGATCGAGTATTAAAAGTTTGTCCAATAAGTCACAGGCGTAAGGATCCTTCAGATATGGCTTCAGTCTGTCTTTGACCTATATATAAAATCATTAAGCAATTAACATCATTTATTCACTGACTCAAAATTTAAAATGCAATATAAAAATGTGTTACACGTCTGATTCAACGTACATGATTTAATTGACTAAACAGAATATCAATTTACATGAAATTTTTAAATCAAGTGTAGCTTGTAATCATGTCATTAGTCACAATGCTTCCTTAAAATATTATACAATGGAATTCTTTACCTTTCTTTTTTGCCCTTTGGGAAGATCCATTTTGGTAAATAGATCCAAATTTTCAACGCCAGGCCACACCTCGGTCGTTATTGAGCCACACAATTGTGAAATCAATATAAGCTGTTGTTGCTCGGTACTTCCCTGCATTATAGGAGACCTGCAGATTTGAAAGACAGTATATGATTACGCGAACAAAAATCACAAGCAAGAACATAATCATAGAAAAATGTAAACCTTGTCCACATTTCTGCCATTATACAGCCAGCACCCCATAAATCCACTGGCGGTCCATAATTTCTGTCACCAAGTAGAAGCTCTGGTGGTCGATACCAAAGAGTAACAACTCTATTGGTATAACGATTCGAATGACCGTTTTTTGCACTGAATGCTCGTGCCAAACCAAAGTCAGCTAACTTTAATACGCCATTCTTTGTTATTAAAACATTAGCGGCTTTCATATCTCTATGTAAAATCTGTGAGAAATTAAATGCTTTTTGTGATGCTGAATGTAATAATTATTATAACAATGTCAATAGCAACAATTAATGATATTGAATAACTTTATTCTATGACCATGATAAACAATATCATCGCAATTATTGTTTTAATAAACTAATTTTTTAAACTATTAAATTTTTTAAAACATTACATTATGCATACTTATAATAAGAATATTAAAATATTTAAAGATAAATGTACATATACAAATTGAAATATAAAGTATGTAAAGATTGTTATATCTTAATGGAAAATAACCTTGAATCTTTTTATTACTTTCTATTAATAAATACTGATTGAGCTTTTTTAGAAATTTTAGAGCTTTTTTGAGATCTTTAAAGGGACGTAAAATGGATAAGTAAATCTTTTCTCACCTTATTACTATGTATATAGTAAAGACCATTTAGTAACTGTTGCATAACCTTTTTTATTTCACCTAAACTAAATTTCACATTTACATTTGACAACAAACCAGCCAAGTCATGTTCGCAGAAATCAAATATCAGATAAAAAGTAGACCGATATCGATTATACTGAGTTGCTGAAAACATTGTGAAATTAATTAAATTAGATTATACAACGTCAAAATCAATTACTATTTAACGTTGTTTATAAAATCATTTTTCCGAATCATTAATCCGAACATTTTTGGAATATTTATAATTATAGCTTTTTTAATATATTCCTCTGAGAGGTATTCTATCTAATGAAAGAGTAATCCTCTTATGTGTACATTATTAATAATTGTACAATAACTTAGCCCAGAAGGTAGCCCAGCAAACAAGAATGAATTGAAATGAATTGAAATGGATTCAATTTTCAAAAATATTAACTCACGAATGTTAAAATAAATGTTTTTTGCAATTCTGAAAGCATTTTTATTCATTTATAAAAATTGCATGGAGCATATCTCTCTTCAATCTAAAAATAATATTAGCTTTTTCTGTGCACACAAATAACACAATTGTGAATACTGTTCAATTCAAAATTTTGAATAGGAAATGCAGTTTTTCAATCCAATTGCATCCAATTGAATTCAATTGAATCCAATTAAATCAAAAAAAGTATTCTCTATTTAAAATACGCATTTGGATGAAAAAAAATTTCAATTTCCATTCTCATTTGCTAGGAGAGTAGTACATATATACATATATAAAAATTTATATATTTACCTCGTGTCCTGCAAATCTCTATAAGGTTAACTACATTCTCATGTTTCAACAATTGTAATATCTTTATTTCACGTAATGCCGTAATGGGAAACTGTAACAAGATTTGATATATACATATAACAAGTTGTAAATTTTTAAAAATATTGAATAGAGTAAAAGGAAAAACATGTTTGCATTAATATAAAGATTATGTTAACACAAGCATTAATAAAAAATTTATAGCACAACATTTCAAAGCAATGTTAACAATCATAAAATTAAATTAAATGATATACTATATATAATATAAAGTAAGCTTACTCCTTCTTTCTCATTGTCCATTAATACCTTTTTCATTGCGACAAACTTCTTGTTTGTTTTCTTGTCTTTAGCCTTAAATACCTCTCTATGAAAAAAGAGAATACACATACACATAATACAAATTAGAAAATTTAAAGCAGATATTTATTCAGAATACTCTCCTCACACCTCAAATTCTAAAAAGTACGATTATGAATAATTGTGTTATTGAAAAAATATCTGAATCGGACAAATCGTGGAGAAATTATTCGTTAATCGGTCGTAACTTTACAACATCGCGTAATCTAAACGTAAGATTTTTGCTTACCCGAAAGTTCCTTGGCCAATTTTCGCAACTTTTTCGTATTTGGAAGATTCATCGCAATATGGAAAATCGAATTCCTCGATGTATTTTTCCTTTTCCTTCGTATTCATCGTAATCACATATATGTATGTACGTTTATTAGCGTAAACACAAGATACTTGCAATGGGCGAGTTCAAGCCTAAATCAAATCACTAAATCAAGACGCCAAAACTATGGAAGGAATTAAGGTGCTTTTCATACATTTAAGGGGTTGCATACATTTAAGGTGTCTGTACATAACAGCATCAAGCATCGAGCGTTAGCATTTTCGGCGTCAAAATAAGTCACGTGATGGAATTTCATTTGATGCTACGACGCTCATTTTCAGCGTCAATTGATGAATATCAAGTCAATCAATTTTGATCAATTTGATCACATGACCTATTTTGATGCTGAAAATAAGCATCAAGTGAAAATCCAGCCATAGAGAGTAAACGCGATGTTGCAAACGCTTTGAAGCGTTTTTTAATTGGTCAGTTTGTAAAATTCTTTCTTCTAATTGGTTCAAACGCTTCAAAGCATTTAATAGCGAGACTTTGACTACTACCAGAAATTGACGAATATTAAGGACTCCGCACAATAAAAGGAACAGGGAACAGAGAACAGAGAATAAGAATTTCTATCAGAAATCATGTGTTATGAAATACACACTTTCTGACAGATTGAAATTCTTATTCTTTGTTCTCTGTTCCCTGTTCTCTGTTCTCTATTCCTTTTATTGTGCGGAGCTCCTTATTCTCTGTTCTCTGTTCCTTTTATTGTGCGGATCCCCTTAGAACTGCAGAATGGCGTCATTGAAGCAACCAATCAGCGCTATTCCGCACTTTTCCATCATGCAAGTTTTATGTGCTATTCATATAATGCGTCAAAGATGTATCCAGGATATCGATTAAATGTAAATTTTCATGAAACTTTCATTTTTTTCACTTTTCGTACGTATCAATCCCATGTGAAAAGTTTTACTTTCAAATGATATCAGACTTAGTGATTATGTAAGAAAATTATGAGAAAGTAAAATCAGATGTAAGGAAGTTACAAGAAAGTGAGATCATAAGGCGAATTTACATCGTTCCTCTTAAATTTACGAAAATTTAACAACTGTTTCACAGGTGTATGTACATACAAGTATATATGCACGTATATACGTACTTTGATAGGAAATCACATTGTGCTCATTATTTGTTGTTCCTTATACATATAATACAAAGAATAACAATAAATGTAACTCAAAAACTAAAGGAAATGCTGTTAAACATAAAGTCAAAAAATTTGAATATTGTGCGGGGAAGAGGGTCGCGAATTTCTCGGAGTCGTTGGAACTAAGTAAAAATATGTTATTTCATTACTCTTGTTCTTGATTGTATGTAGCAAGAAAACAATATGCATTTAAAACTCGTAGAAAACTGTATGGGAGAACATAGCAGAAACCCTAAATTGTTTCGGATTGGGGCCGGAGAAATCTTCATCCGAATGGAAAAAGATTATTTTTTAAGACTGTTTTATAAATTTCTATTTTTTATTATAACTTACTTTTTAATTTTCATGTGACTTTTATGCACTTCATATTTATCTTTTACTCATATATTTAATTTAACATCACGCACATGTTTTCTTAATATACGAAGTTTTCGTCTGTCAACTGCATGCTCTTCTTCTTCGCACCATTTACGATGAGAAACCACGCAATATCCATTTCAAATATATATTTCAAATAGACATTCAAATATTTGATATTTATCGAAAGCAAGAGAGTTCTAGTGCAGTCTAATGCAGGAACAGAAAACAGACTAAAAGATCGAAAAACAAGTTAGTTTATATCAATTTACTAAAAAGACTAGAATTTGACATTTTAGGCATTTCGTTATTTGCCGAAAAATTTCTCGTGAACTATTTCACATTTTATGAGCCAAAAATTACTTAATCACTTATTTATTATATTCACGTGAATTTGTTCACTTTTTGTGTATTCATTCCTAGGGGAAACGTTTTACATAATCGATATCCAGAATGAATATAATAATTTAAAAATTACTAACTTTATTATATTAATAATTTGCTTATTAAAATGAATGATCAGCTTGGATGTTTATTAAAATGAAATATAACTTTTCAAATTGTAAAAACAATTATTACTGTTGTAGTATTTAATGTTTTACAATTAATATTTACAATCTCTTAACAATTTTTTGAACTGCTTTAACGCATTTACTATCATTTTTCCACATCGTGTGAACATAGCACAAAACTGGCGTGATGGAAAAATGCAGAAAAGAACACACTGAAATCGCACGTAATGCATCGGTTTTTTTTTTATCTTGGTACTTATATTTATGCACTCGGATTTTGTCATTTTGCTTCATTTGTCTCGACATTACGCAATTCCATTATATCAATCAGCATCAAATTATTTTAACTTCTAAAATATGACTTAAAATACGACGGTTTATTACAAGAACAATGTCGCAATCAAGTGCGTAATAGCACTGGGGTAACAGTCTCAGCTTGGATGCATTCGGGAAGACACTATTCGCGCTATGGACGCAAACGCTACAAACGCTACCAACGCTGTTCGTGGGGCCAATAGCGCGATAGCGTTAAACAATCCTAGCGTAGCATTGGTAGCATTTATTTAACCAGAGACATTTAACATTCGTCAAGATTAAGTTAATGTAGGGGATTCTGTTTTCAACCACCGATCAAACTTTTCTCTAATTTAACTTTTCTGTAATTTAAATTTTTAGAGTTTTGTAAAGTATACGTAACGTAAATTTTTCATTTTCTCGTAGTGAACAGAACGCAATTTCTATGATGGCCATTAGACTGGAGTGAACAACATAACCTAGAAAAAAATTAATTAAATAAAGTTACTGAGTAGATTAATCAGATAAAAAAGGAAGAATCCTTGCATGATCTGTTGTCGATTTGAGAAGAAGTGCATCTATGTCTAATAAGGATCTTAAGCATCTGCAGCAGAACATCCTGCCACGCTGTATCGTAACTTTTTTCCATACACGGGAATTAAAAATCGCCAATAACAAGACATCTCCGACTTTCACATTTGTAATAAAATCAAATACACAAGTTGAACTCCGCAGAAAACTTCGAAAAGTTAAAGATGATTGGTGATACACAAGCAAGAATTACGTTCATTCCTGCCTAGTGGCAAGCAATCAATTGCAGAGATTGAAATTAAAATTTCACTACGATAAAATTAAAAATTTACACGTATATACATTTACTTTACAAAGTTTTAAAGTAAGCAAAGTTTGGTGAGTTTCACTTGAAAACAGAATCCCCTCAAATTAATCTGATCTTGACGAACATTAAACACTATTAATGCTAGGCTAGGATCATTCACGGATCTTATAAACACTAATGCTACCAACCATACACTACCTCGGAAGGAATAGTATTGATAGCGCGCAGTTGACGTAGCCTTATAATTATAAAAAATTAACCAATCGAATGAAAAAAAAATAATCTATTACGATTAGTCAATTTCTTATAGCTTAAAACTTAAAGCTTAGGCAATGACTCAAGCCGTAATTGGACTATAAACAGCTATCAGAAGATAAACTGCATTGAAAATTGAGATTGAAATTAAGATTGAGATTAAGATTGAAACTCGACTAATGAGAACAGATCAGACCGAGATTGAGACTGCAGATTGAAGTATAGGGCTCCGTCTATTTTTCCAATCTTCAATCTCAATCAATAAGCTTCCAGTATTTCCGTCATATGACTAATCTCACGTGACTAACCTCACCAAATGTATTATGTATGTACAAATTATAAAGGGTTATAAGAAGTACAAATAGCACAATTAAAACGTGTGAGTGCAATTAAATGCGTATTCATTCATTTTATTTATTTAGTTATGTGTAATTCTAGCTATCCGATATTCTTACTAATCTCAATCTCAATTTCCAATACATAGTTTGATCATTTTATGGATCTTCTACAATAAGCTATATAGTAATACAGAAGTTAGAAATTAAAAATTGACCAATCTTGGTCAATTATTCTTCATATATTTGATTGTGATTAGTCAATTTTTAGCTTCTAATTTCTGATTTATTACTAATGTTTATTGTAGAATGAACATTACGCTTAATATCTCTTTAATGCGTAAGTTGGCGAGGCCGACGTTTTTCTATCGAATTCTTTGGTTTTGAGTGAAAACGCGAATGAGTCTAATTTCATTAAAATCAGAGGTAAAGTAGATATTCTAAATTATCCTTTTTTTTTATTAGATTCGTTAATTTCTTGCACGAATGTATCAAATGTAGGCCTAATTTTACCACCATTGAAGTTAGGGACAAAGGCTTATGTTAATAAGATTTACTCAGAACTATATAAATTTATTAATCAAATATTGGAATAATAAACATAATCATTAATATCTCGTAATTAAAGATAATAATTAAAGATAAGTATTTAAGATAAGTAAGAAATAATAATAGAAGTAAGTTCAGGATAATAATTAAATATAATTGAAAATAATAATTAAAGATAATTAAAGATAAAGTTACTTTAAGATAATTTGTTAGGCACTTTTTTCAGCATTATTATCAACAGCGATGCACAATTTCTTCCACAATTCTACAAGATTGTTTTCCGTCAAGCCAAATTTGCAAAATTCTTTTAATAAAGAATGATTTTCTTCAAAATTCCATTCCTAAATCAATTCCGTTTCTAAATTAACAGTATTTATCATTTATAGAATGATTTTGATCACACACACACAAATCCACAATCGGAAATTATAAAATTTTTATATTATATAACTTGTAGTCCCTAATTTAATCTAATGTACGTATGTATATGTGTATGTATTTAATGTGTATGTAATTGGCAAAAAATTAATAATTTTGTATATTTACAAAATATTGGAGATATTATTTGATAATTAAATTTATATTAATTGTCGATAAAGTTAATCAAAATTTAATCAAAATCATTACTATAGTTTCTTTTTATTTAATAATATTAAGATATATTAAGATAATTTAATATTAAGATAATTTAAGTAAACAATTTTTTACCTATGTCTGTAGATTTTATTATAAAGAAATGTTCAATCTGCCACGTTAGGAAAATTTCATTGTCCATTGTCCATATCACATAACTTTTCTCTGTATCTACAGATGAATGTACGTATATCTAATATATCTCCGTTTTCCTGAGTATATTGCTCAGAGCTTGCATATTTCTATATTTCTAAATTATGTAGAATTTTAGATATCTGAAGATATTCTTTGCATTGTAATCAAAAAGTGCTAAAAAGAAATACAGCTTTTACTGACTAGAGAATAATATTTACATGATCATTGTAATAATCTTATTGTGATTATTTACTAGACATAAGAAGAGAAAAGTTTGTCATATTTGTAATTTTCTGAAACCAAGGGGATATTTCCATATGCAATAATATTTATTTTTATTAAAATAAGACATTATCTTCTTGATTTTAAAATCATCATTTAAATGCTGAAAAAAAAAAGAAATTGAGATAAATAAAAAAAATAGTTGCTTATAGAATTATATATTTTATAGGCTGCGTTCGAAAACCTGGATAGTCCCTACGAATCACTTTATCTTTGTTTAACATTGGATGAACAACAAAAATAAAATGATACACAGATGATGTTTCCGAATACATCCCTAATATCCTTTCTATATATACCTTCAAAATCATTGTTAATTCAATATCAAAGGAAATTGTTTTTGTTATTACTTCAGCTATTATATATATATATATATATATATATAAATACCATCACGTAACAATTTTCTACATTTTCAAATGTTATTCCTGTGACTTGAGCTGTAATTTCACATAATTAGCTTTGTACTTGGTCGATGAAGATTCTGACAGTTCATGATCATCATCGGGAAACAGTATGCTATAATTATCCATAAATCGTAGTTTATCCATAGATCAAAATAAAAAATTTACACATTTATATTTATAATTTAATTACGTGTTAAAATCGATTGATTCTTCATGTTCATTTTCTTCTTGATCCTTCTGTTTTCCAAATAAATAACCTTTTCCAGGAGTTTTTTCAAAGCACGCAATTGTATTATTTCTTCGTCATCCATTTTAAATAAACGATGATTAAGAAAGTTTGCTTCCTCGAATTTTGACAAAAATACACTTAGTCGATGCGTTTTTAAAATAAAAAATTTACAAGAAAAAAGTGTCACTATAACCCGCGAATCGAAATATGAAACGACTATTGAAGTTAGGAAATCTGTCACAATCACGAAATACTGCGATGCAAGAATGCACTGCGGTTACAAATTCGCTATTTTAAAACAAGTTCTCTGCTCTAAAATACAAATTCACGACTTTGAAACAAATTTATTGTTTTTAAAACATAAAAATAATATAAGAAAATAATTTGTGTTTTCAATGTAGCAAATTAGTAGCAATGAATTTGTTTATAAAATAGTGAATTTGTTTGAAAAGTCATGAATTTGAGTTTTACAGCAGAGAATTTAGGTCTATTCTTTTTAGCTAAAGTTCTTTTTGCACGATTGATCTTTCTTCTTTTTCGCTCCACGTCGAAGAGAAAAAAAGAAAAGATAAATCTTTAAGAGATGATGAGAGAAATTCAGCTAAGGGTGAAATTATAGATCCGGAATAGGAATATAGATCTGCGCTATTCCGCACTTTTCCATCACGCAAGTTTTGTGTTATGTTCACATGATGCGTCAAAGATGTATCCAGCATGAATATAATTTAAAAAACTTCATGTTAATAATTTGCTTATTAAAATGAAATAATAATAATATAATTTTCAAATTGTAAAAACAATTATCACTATTGTAGTATTTAATGTTTTACAATTAATATTTAAAATCTCATAACAATTTTTTGAACTGCTTTAACGCATTTACTATCATTTTTCCGCATCATGTGAACATAGCACTTAAAACTGGCGAGATGGAAAAGTAAGAAAAAAGGCACACTGAAATCGCACATAATGCATCATTGTTTTTTTTTATCTTGATGTCTATATTTATGCATTTAGATTTTGTCATTTTGCTTCATTCGTCTCGACATTAGGCTACTTTTTCGTGCAGACGCTGAACGCTCATTTTCAGCGCCAAAATAGGAATAAATACATGATCAAAATTGATGCTTACTATTCGTCAATTTTGATCACATGACCTGTTTTGACGCTGAAAATAAACGTCGAGCATTTCTGCATGAAAATGCAGCCTTACGCAATTCCATCATATCAGTAATTTCACCTTAAGGATGCGATTCGCTTCACGCTGCAAATGCTTCGAAGCATTCTTGATTAGTCAATTCATAAAATTCTTTCTTCTAATTGGTCAACGAAGTATTTGCATTGTTAAGTGGATCACATCCTTAAGGCTATGGCACACAAAAAACTTAAGACAGTAAGACGTAAGCAATAAGGCTGGGTTCACACCTTAACGAAAAAACGGAAAGCGGAAAAGCGGAAGTCAATCAGAACTCGCGGAAAGACAGAAGCAAACAAGCAAAATATACCGCTTACTACTACTGCAACTTCCGCTTTTCCATCAAGATATGAAGGCCTAAGAAAATCAATGCGTAGTGCAATGCGAAACACATGATCTTTATATAGATAGAAAGCACTCGTGGAAGCTTTAGGAATATTATTAAAAACTCATTTATTTTGTATAAAAATGCTTTTCAAATAATCGAGATAACACAAAATATCCGAAATGAAATGAGGCATATATCCGATCCGCTCGAGTGATTTCACGGATTAGGTTAGGTGATCATAAACATTACTATCTCTAGATTGAGCATTCGAGAAATGGGAGCTCTCCATAGATTTATAAGATAGAGCATTCATATGAGAGTTGAAGACAACATTGAAGGACAGCTCTACTCCAAACATAGTTGTTTCTCTCTTTTACAGTGAGCGATGGGAGGCCAATCAGCTTGATCGTAAGGCTACAACTCTCGAATGTCTAGCTTCGTTGCTCTCACTTCCCAGCTTGCCACGGCGACCAATCAATTCACCACTAGAAAAGAAGAGAATTACTCCGCGATTATTTTTTCTTTTTCTATCAAGTCTTCAGCCTCTCTCGTATGAATGCTCCGTCTATCTTATAAATTTATAAGGCTCATTTAGAAAAAGACGCACTCACTTGGTGCTGTGCATTCTCTCTCGCATATATCGCTATAAGAGAAGAAATCGAAAGCATGAAGAAGCTTGGCGGGCTAACCTGGCTAACAAAAATTCTGGGACGAAACACATCCATCCCGGTTCGCGATCGTCGTGAGACTCTCAGAGTGCCATTTCATGAGCGGAAATTTACAGCGGAATAGAATAGCGCGACCAATCACAACTCTACAATCATTAGTGTCATTACTCTGCTTTCTTTTTTGCGATTGTGATTGGACTCGCTATTCTATTCCGTGGAAGAGCTAACATGATGTGCTTCGTTTGCAAGCATCTTTTTTTAAATCTCTGCCCGTCTCTGCTATAAATGTCGCATCAGGGGAAAAACCTGCCAAATATGAAACGCTAAACAAGGAGAATACATAAAGTTCTCTTTCTATAGAAAGAGAAACATAAAATGTGTTAAACAAGGAAAGATTCAATACTAATTTCACGACGCGAAACAGGCCGGTATTCATAATCGATTCTTGTATTTAAGAAGTACAGTTGTCTTAAGTACAATCTTAAGATGTCATAAGTTGAGGACTATGAATATTAGCATTTTAAAACATTATTTAAGACAGTTTTAAAATAAAAACGGACTATGAATATCGCCTGTTTAGCATTTCACAGTTGGTAGCCTTCCCCTGACGCGACATTGATAGACAGAGATTTAAAGAGAGATGCTTGCAAACTGTTATCCTTTCCACTATGGCACCTTTACAGATAACATATACGAGATTCTTCGATCTGATTCTTATAGGATGACTGCAGAATAGAGAATGCGTCATAGAAGCAATCAGTTGTTCTGCGTTTATTCCGAATAGCGCCAATTGGTTGTTTCAACACGCATTCTCTATTCCGCAGCTCTTTTCCGTGATTTTACCCCAAGCTGTTACATTTCAATTCCTCATTCTCTCTTTCCTTCTTCTTTCTTTCTTAGAGGTACAATTTGCAGCAGAAACAGTATAAGTATATACAGTGTAGATACTGAACTTCGGCACCTTTGATGTATTGGGTCCCAAGTCACATGATTCATGTTGCGGATTGGAAAGGCACTTATAAATTTGAGTTCTTATAAAGTT
>Ga0157364_1002373_pt1 | contig 17436 bp, 6 predicted proteins | sample AttsexASBM2_FD_111476 | JGI IMG/M metagenome (GOLD analysis project Ga0157364, IMG submission 111476) | Fungus gardens microbial communities from leaf cutter ant in Ribeirão Preto, State of São Paulo, Brazil - Atta sexdens ASBM2 | ecosystem: Host-associated > Fungi > Mycelium > Unclassified ... | reverse complement strand
CGTGAGTACGCAGTTCGCGAGCAGGCAGTTCGGGGAGGTTTCAAAGATGGCCAGTTCTTTGCGTGGTGTTCCTCTGCCGCGACATACACGGAAGCTCGAAGCGGATAGAGACACAGACAGAGAAAGAGAGAGCGAGAGAAAGAGAGACGAAAAGAAAGAGAGAACGAATGAGAAAGAGAGAGAATGAGATAGAAAGAGGGTGAGAAAGAAGGTGGACCGATCGAAGGGACTCACGTCTCTCATCTCGCGGCCGCGGCGACGTGCTCACGTGCGAGCGTCGTCGTTCCAGCGAGTCCGGCGCCAACGACGACGACGATGATGACGGATAATAGGCACGTTAGTGCGACGCGTAATACACTACTCGTTGCTGCTGCTGTTACTGTTGCTGCTGCAGTCGCGCACGACGGTCGATGCGCCAGGCGCATCGCCCCAGCAACCACGGCACGAAGCTCACGACTGGCTCGTTGCGAGCGAGCGAGCGCCAGCCAGGGGTTGGCTTGAAGTTCACCGGCTTGTCGAGGAGGTGAGGTGAGGGTGGAAGGTTGAGGGTGAATCGGGGGAGCGATTCGGATGCCGCGACGCCTGCCGGCGTTCGCGGGAAGTCACCCCCGAGCAGGCGCGACAGGGCGACGCTTGATTGGTGGTCGTTCTATTAGCGACGGGGTTGCGAGGGGGTTATGTTGTTTCGGTACCGGTGCGGCATTGGTGACTTGATGGTCGTCATGTTAGTCTTTTTTTTAAGAGGGGAGTAACGATACCACGTAATCAACGTGTTTTTGAACTCTTTTTCAAACCCCGTTATGTATTCTGCATTCTGCTATCAAATTTTAATATCTCTTTTTACTAAAGTACATTATCATTTATAATTCTGAAATTCTCTAAAAATGAGATTATACTTTGAGCTCTTCAACATTGTTTTTTAATTTCACCTTGTTTTTCAATTTTATTAAGAAAATTATATTGAATAATATAATATTAAAGAATTTAAGGAGCAACTTTTTATTTTTGATAAAATATCATTTAATAATCATTTCAGTGTATTATTTAAATTTTAGAATTCTATTAAAAATAAAGAGTTACTCCTTAAACAAAATTTTTAACAAAATATTATATATATATATATATATATATTTAATATTATTTCTTTAATAAAATTAATAAAATTGATTTCATTAAAAATGAAATTTATGTCTATCTTTACGTTACATATATTTACTTATTTATTTTATTGTTATGTTTTGTATTAATATTACTTATTAATATTAATATTAATAAGTTATTAATATTAATAGTTATTCATGTTTTTCATGAATTGGAAGATAGATAATTAAATTTCTTGTATATCTTAAATATTAATTGATATCGTTGATTCGAATATGATGTTGTAAGGATATCTTCGAGAATATGAGATACGGTGGATCATATGGCGCTGATTTAATTGGAAACGTAATGGCACATTCGTTATGGCAAAGTAGCAAATATCTGGCACACGTGCCGAACAACAGGATGAACGGAAATTCATTTTCGATATCAATTAAGCCCGCCAGAATGCATATATCCAAATTCCTCCGGTTTGCCACTTCTGACGTCGTCGACGCGGCCTTGAACTACTTCGCGCGAAACCAATCGCGAAACGCGGCATCGCGCGGAGCAATCTCGGTATCTGGGTGACTCTTTCCATGGTTAGGACAATACGTCGGGACACGTTTAGTTGAAGGGCAGAAAAGAAACGGCTTTAAATTACGGCTAAAGATAGATCGTTTCAGTTTATATTTCGAACCAAAGCCACCTGAATATTTAAGACTTGCTCACTTAGAGAAAAACAGTTGCAATTATGAAGGTAAATGCAAGTTTTATATGTAAAATTAATGTAAACAAATTATTTTAGAATTATTGCAGTTATAATTAGTTATGCAATTCTGTAACTTGTAATTGTCATTTTTACAATTACTATTATTATGTTCTCTGTGATATATGTGAAGTGTTAGAAGTATCGAAGACTAGGATTACTGCCAAAACTCTTTCAACTTGTTGGAGTTTTAATAAGAAATGTACTGCTGAATATTCTCCGGGAAAACAAGGATAAACTTTTTCCTTATTTTCCTCCTTTTTTTTCCTATTTTGTATAAAAATATTCAAATGAGATCAGCAAATATGTTTATAAGATCTCTGAAAAAACTCTCATGTTATATTTTTAAGAATTTTTCATATCTTAAATTTATAAAAATGTTTAAAGAATTATTTTGCACTCTTTTAAATTAAAAAAATTTTTGAAAAATTATAGAATATTTAAAAATTCATAGATATAAATATTTATTTCTAGAAAAGATGGGGACTTTCTTAACATTTCTGAAGTGTTTTCATTCATGTGCAAAAATTTAAGTTTTCGGAAAATTTATGGAATTTATATAGGAATTCTAAAAAATTATATAAAAATTCTAAAAAACATCTTCATCAGAGATATTTTATATTTTATCCGTTTATGATTATTATTAAAAAAATTCAAAGTGTCAAAAAAAATGTCGTAATATTGATTCATTTCACATCGGGAAATATTATTGTAAGTTATAAAGTTATGTAATTTTATATATTTAATTTTTACGTTATAAAGATTTTAAATCTAACTCTTATATGCCCTTTCGTTAACAAGATTATTAACTTTATACTGATTGTTTTTTTATTAAAGAAAAAATTAACTAGAATTCTTGCCCCAATAAATCGTGTAGAACGTAATAAATGTAATGTAGAAACAGAGGTCTTTTAGACTCGAAAATAGATATAAATTTCATTTCGATAATTTATTTAATAATTCTGCGTTTTCCCAACTCGATTTTCTCAGCAAACAAGAACACGATCATTATCCACTGGGATCTCTCGCTGTTCCATTTTACTTGGGAAATATTGTTAGACTCCTGAAACGGCTGATGATTATACCTCAATAAATCTTTGTCGAGCTGGAATGACAGCAATCCAACTATGTGCTTTCCACTTCATTTCCCACTCAATCACGTCCTTGAATATCGCAGGAACTATTGGAATGACTTGGTACAAATATTTTCTGTCAAGGCGAAATGGCGATCTTCTTCGATCGCGAACCGCTGGACGAAACCATTAGCTCTGTTTAGCTTTGGATAGAGTCTTACTTACCTGCAAACCGAGTATTCGAGTATCCTTGCGGAGAAGATCAACAGGTTCGCGTGCCGGATGTGCCGACACACGGCGGAAGTCCACTCGTCAGCTACGTGAAATTGTTCCTCGCGATACCGATCGGTTCGATCTTTCACCCAATGAAAGACCCACGTAAGACTCACAGCAGGTTTTTTGCATCCCTTTCTCTCTCTATTTTAGGGTCATTATCACGATTTAAGATAGCAGACGATTCACACGATTTAAGGTAACAGACGATTCACGCGATAAGAGAATCTTTAAACTTCCTCTCTTCAGCTCTTTAAACGCATGACTATATTTATTGATTCTTGGAACGTATCTTTTTTCCACCGAACGTATCTCAATCTTTAAAAGGGATATCTCAAAAGTATCCGTTATTTTACGAATGAAAATAGAGAGAGAAACTCTGGTTTTACTTGTTTGACCGTAAAAGAGTCATAAAAAAAGGGGTAGGAAAGGACAGAAATCGACGAGGCGTCGACAAATCACGGTGACTTTACGACCGTGAAGGATTGTCGAGGTAGAAGAAGATAAAAACGTTACACGACGCGTAAAAGTGTAGGCCATCTATTCTCACTTTTGTCAGATCGTACTACACATACAATTCGCTTCTCGTCGGCGATCTCACTATTTTTCCGAGGCCGTCTACACGTGAGGAGAATATACAGCTAGTTAGACAAATGAATTAGGGAGATTCATTTGGAGAAAAAAATATAATGGCAATATAAAAGTAACAGTTATACAAGTTTTATAAGTAGAATTATTGTACAAATAAGATGATTATGGAATAAGTAATGGAAGTTGTGGAATACTATGATATCTTGTATAATTTACGCATAAAAAAATGTTTGATTTCATTAATTGGGATTCAAGTGGAAAGTAGATAAATCAGAAATCAGATTTTCTGATTAAATCTATTAGAATTCTAGTCGAGATAGTCAAGTAATAATTATCAAAATTCTGATTCTTGATTATGATCAAAATATGCTGGTTCGTTCATTTTCAACTAGAATCTTTTTTCAGTGTAATCACTGGAATATATTTCTTGTGTAATTTTGAGAAGTACATTGATATTGATTTTATAATTCAGTCTATAGCTTGGAGACCTTGAATATGGCTTTCAATGATATAATTGAACTAGTAATGAAATGTATACGCAACATATGATATAAATACTTAATACTATGTACTTGATAGTATTCCACATCTTCTCTTTTATTCCATAACTCTAATCATATTTCCTTCTTCAGTTTTTTGTAAAAGCATTTATTCTATATATTCGAAGAATGTCTATCTGTAATTAGTATCATCTCTATGGCTAACAAACTTGTACCAACTTGTAGTTATGTCACATGAATATCTACTGACAATGAATTACTTCAATAAAATAAAATGGTATTTCATAAGTTCCATGTACGTGTAATTGAATAAACTACTTTATAGTTATTGCAACCATAAGACAGTCTATTCAACTATATGCATCAATTTATTCAACTATGTACATTTATTCTACGTATAAAACTTGTATAGTCACTTTTATAGCTGCTACCACTATGTTTTTCTCTGAGAATCTCTGGGAATAGAGAAGAGAGGAGAAGGAAAAAATCGACGGGGAGATAAGTACAAAAATTGTATAAGGTCTAACGTTTTTGTCGGGGGAAATCATATTCGAAACCTAAACATTAATTGTCGGGATCCTCGACCATGGGTGTGTTTTCGCTCTTTTTCCTTCTTTCCTTTCGGCCGCGCGTGAGTTTGTTGAGTGTTGCGAAGTTTCGGTGAAAAAATGTACGTGAAAAAACCGCGAGCGGCCGAACTTGCGGGGTGAACTGGCTCTCGGCTAGTTGGTTAGCAACGCGGGTTTTGATTCTGACAACTGCGGTTCGCTCACAAAAAACCGGACAAGTCCACTTTTTCTCATGACGAATGAGCCGTCTATTATTTAGCGCTTGCTTCACTAATGGAATATTGATTGACACCGAGAATCCCCTCCCAGGCACGGAACTGGGTGAAAAACTTGATCTACTTCTTTCGGATTTCCGGCATTTAGTCGCCGGAATCATTCGTCCTCAGAATAAGTCGGATAATACATGATTTTAGCGTTTTCTGATTTAATTAAGATAACTATACTCAATATGGACTATTTAAGCGTTGCGTTTTGTTCAATCTAACAGTGAAAACTGATGATCAGATTCAAAATAATCTGCATCAATAGAAGTCATCGTGATATCGAAATGGTTCTAAAATAATAACTCTACAATAACTCTAAAAGTTACTTTTCAATCAGTTACGATTCATCTTTTTGATATTATTGTAACTTGTCCTGCTTGAGAAGAAATATTTTTAAACATTACTTGAAAATATTACATAGAAATATTATTACATAGGTAACACAAGATCCAGCTTCGCTATCCATAATTTGGCGCTTTTTATTTATTTGTGTTATTCACACTGCACTCTAACTTATTATTGATCGATTGAAGACATAAGAGAAACATTTTCAATATTTATATGGAAATAATGAGGATTTAATTTTATTCATGTAATTATTTGTAAACAACAAATAGCCCATATTGGATAGAGTTACGTAATTCAATAATTGATTATTAATCGTTCTATTAAAATAATTGTGGTACTTTTGTTAGACGTCAATATTTGCAAAGTTCAAACGTTCTCTCGAACGTTCAGTCGTTAATTCATTAAAAATATAATTAAATTTAATCTTTAAGAATATCGAGCAGTCTCCACTTCAAATTTATTTTTTAAATAATTAATTCTTGGCTTTTATATATATATATACTGAAAAGATAAATTATTCTTAACATGATATTTTCAAGAGAAAATAATTTCGATGCTAATTTCATACTGTTACAATTATAAAAGAAATACTTTAATGTTCCTTCTTACTTACGCCAAATTCCAAAGTCAAAACATTGATAATTTAATTATTCCTCTACTGAAATAATATCAAAATATATAACCTTGTGACATATTTCCAAAATTTCTCTATAATAGTGGAGAAAAATGGACTTATCTGACTATCGTGACTGGATCTTCCAGTCCCGACTTTTCCATAACGACAGAAAAATATAGACTTATCTGATCATTAGCAGTCAATGCTGATATGATAAGACGATGATGACATGATAAGACTACCAGTAAACAACAGTTAAGAATAATATAACATCAGTATTATAATTTCATATTTAAAAAATATAAATGAAATATAATAACTCAATATAATTCATATTGTACATAACAATTACATTGAGTATGAAATTATAACACTGATGTTATGTTACAATTAATCTGGAAATACTGGTAGTGTCTCTTAATATTTACTAGACGGATACATCTCCTAATGAACTCTCGAAAATTTTCCTCTCATATAATGAGATCGGAAAAAGTGGACATGTCCGACTATTGCGAACCGAAATTCGTTCTCTGCTTTATAGCAATCAAGAGAAGAACAACAAAAATTGGAGAGATTCCTTTTTATCACAGAACTTTTTCCTTGTCTTCGCAACAACAATTCATTGGACAAATTCGCAAATATTTTGTTTCGTAGAATATCAAACGAGGCAGTTCTAATTTTCCCGCTTTCTAGAGTATACGAGAGGGAACGGCGACAATAATTGACAGGTTTCTGATGGGGCACCCTGCCCTTTGCGCGAGGGGGCTCCCCTCTCCCCCTCCCCGCGCTTGGTCGAGTTACCGCGGTACGCATTATAATTATTTACAAAATCACAATCGACCCTTACGGCTTGAATCGCTTGTTCCGCTACTTCTCTATAATCTCGTAAATGTTTCGCGAAACACGTGTATAGTTTATTGTATATACACGCACACGCGAGGATGTGTGCCGCCGTAGACACACCCGTAATTTTACTGTCGCACATCTACCTCGAACCCAACGAACAGAAAAATCCCTGTGTGTTTCGACACTATTATCATTTCGTAACAAACATGATTATTATCGGACAAATGTCAATCACAAACGAGAGAGTACACTATAAATATACGACTCCCTCGTGACGAGCAAGAAAAAGTAAAACTCTTAGTTTCATTTGAATACACTCTAAAAAATATGGATGGATTTGACTCTAAAAAATATAGATGTATTTATATAATTCTCTCCGTGTTGATATAAACACCAACATGGCGTGTATCTAACATCATGGTTTAAAATTCAGTGTTAAATCCACACGATAGTGTTTATATCAATACCAATACGGTGAAAATTACATCTAATACTCATAGTATTAATTTCGCACCCACATTTTTAGAGTATACAATTAATACAATTATTTCCTTATACAATATCGTCGCACATTTATATCAGGTATCGCTCGACCGGTCATCATATTTAGCATTAAACTCTAAAAAGTCTGGATGTGGATTCGAATCCTGGGTGTTAAATATTAAATAAACTCTTACATTGGTGTTGATATAAACACCACAGATCTAACAACATGAGTTTTAAACCATGATATTCAATCCGCATCCATCATGTAAATCCACACCATATTGGTGTTCAATCAACATGGTGAAAATTATAATTAACATCTATGGTGCTAATTGAATCCACAGCCATATTTTGTAGAGTGTACAGTTAGTACAATTATTTCCTATAATATCGTTGCATTCGTATATCAAACAAATATTGCTCGACCGGCCGTATTTATCGCTAAACATAGCCACCGTGTTTCTCACAAGAAAGAGAGTTCGTAAATTTTTAATTATCTTAATCGTATTAATGGTTTCTATCTCTTTTTACAGAATTAGGCAAATGGGAGCAGTCGCACGCGTTTAACATTATAGATGCTCTAAACGGCAAAAATACGGGCCTTACGTCACGGCGGTATCGATAAGAACCTCGCGTGTATGACTCACGCTAAACGCGCGCCTAGAATAATGCTAGAACAGCTTGCTCGGTTGCGCAACTTTGCCGAGCTCTCTGTCTTTTCAATACTGTACGAGTCGTGTTTATATATATGTATATATATATATATATATATATATATATATGTGCGTGTGTGTGTGCGTGCGTGCGTTCGTGCGTGCGTTTTTGTGCGATACGTGCGTGGGTCTACGCACTTCCGGTTGTACGAGTGACCGCGCTTAATCTCGGTTTGCCATTTGATTGTTTGTGTCGCGTTCAAAAAGGCGAAGCGGCCGGGTTGTCATGGTAAATCTTAATAAACAAATTAATTACGGCGAGATTTGCCCTTTCAACTTCGATTCGCGACGGAGAACGAACGAGGATGCGCGATCGATTGCGGTAATTGTGATGCCTGACATTGTGATCGTCATTTCTTCACGTTGTATAACTATTAAATAAGTCATCGTTTTTAAATTACAATGGAATACCTTAATGGCGAACCGGATGTTAAGCTGTAATACTTTGATATGTATTGTTGCGATATTATTTAATTAGCACTGTTAACATTACTATTAATAACGTTAATTAGTAATATTAACATTACCAGTTATGTATTATTGATGTCAATTAATTCATACAAATCATCCCAACATTGCGGTAATCTTGCAAACGTTGCTACAGACTCTGTGTTGGAAAGATGCTACTGACATCAACATTGTAATACTAAATGTTAATTCATTTAGCGTAATATTACAGCTTAGTATTTGTTCGCTGACGTACGCTGACAACATCGCATTTGTCTTTTATCGCAATTATATTGATCGACTTCAATGTACTCTCCTTCACGAGAGTAATTCGAGAATCCATTAGCACTCTAACTTCACGTCCAAAGTTCACGTAATTGTCCCAGAACTATTTCCCGCTTACGTCAGCGAGAGACTTCAGAAATCCTCTTGTTCTGGGTACTCGGCGACGGTTTTAAGACTACCTCTTGTGGTTGTGACTGCCTTTGCTCCTAGGACTGTCCGAGGTCACATCATTGGGCTCTCTTCTCTGTCTCAAGATGAAGTTGAGATTGTGCGCGGTATTTACAGCGTAATAGACGTTAGCCGAATTGGGCAGTACCATCTCCCGATCGGGTAGCACCTGGGCCAGGGTGTACTGATCGGGACTGCCTTCAAGGCCAAGCTTCAGCATGGCGTTCCGGATAACCTGCGGCGTCCGCTCGTTGTTCGATAGCATTATCGACTTGTATAGCACCACGCCTTGCGTTTCCACGTTATCCGTTTCCATGGTGACTTTGATAATATAGAAATCAGGCGAGTTCTTGTGCGAATGACTGGGACTAGACAGTCCGGCGAGATTCGGAGTGCTACCGTTGGCCGCCACAGCACCGGCTGGGGGTGCCAGACGAGTCTGATGATTGCCACCTCCACCGGAACTTAGGGACACGTCCAGGGACGGTAGAGACGAGCTCGAGGACGAACTGGACATTTGGGACGGTGACGTTCGCCGGTCCAGCGAGTTGTGTGGCGAGCTCGGGAGGGAATCGAGATCGCAGTAAAACTGCGAACTGCTCGAACTGGACGTTGAGGCAATTGAATCATTCTTGCGGTGACCTTGATGACCCTGTAAGACAAGTCCCATGTTTAAATTCTCGTTTGAATCCCTGTTGATAATCGAAGATAGTTTTTTAATAGAAAGATACGAGGATTATTTCAAAAATACTCGAAATATATAAGATTATCCTTAATAATATCGTCTCACGTACCTGTTTTGTATGATTTTGGTGAAGAAATTTCGATTAGATAATTTTGAGAAATTTCTTGATATTCGTATATATTTTATATATATAGGAAGAAAATAGATTAGAACAACCTTGACCAAAAGTATAGAATATCTTCAATTTGTGTAAATATGTTTTATATTTAATGAAAAATAATATTTATTTTTTTCATTTTAATGTTTTGTTAGTTTTTCTTTGGCTCTTATTATCGGTTTTTCCACGAAAATGCAATAAATTGAGGATGCCTCATACTTATGGCCAAGGTTGTATTTCTTATTAGATGAAAGATCACCTGTTTCTTCTTGCCGCGATTGTTGAGAGTGTTCCCTGGTGGTGGCTCGATCTGACAACTAAGTTTGTACGCTTCCCGATCGTCCAATATCACTACCGAATGGAACCAACGATCGAACACGGGATCCATGCTGAAGTTATATGCGTTTGCCGCGCCCTGCAGAAGTCTTATCCTAGCAAGCACTTCGAACTCCTTCCGTCTTTTATCAAAATTGATGAGACCATCGGCTATCGTATCCGGAATCGCTGTGTCGATCATAGTGAGGTCAGTTAGGAAGGTACCTAGATACGGTATTGTGCCGTAACTAATGTTCTGAAATCAAATTTTAGAAAAATTCACCAATATTAAGTTTAAGAGAAAAGGAGAATAGCGCACAGAATACGATATATTCGTCCATACAAATAAAACTAATTTCTGTGTAATCTAATCTGTATTTATAATTATTTTTGCGAATCGATACTTAACACATCTTGAGCTCGTTATTCAGCATAAATTTATATATAATTAGTTTTATAAATTTCTGATTCTAAAGAATTCTTAGATATATATATATCTAAGTATAATAATTATTATTATTATATATTAATTATTATTATATATTATTATATATTAATCATATATTAATAATATATTAATGTATAATTTATAATTAATATATACATATAAATTTATAAAAAATTTATAATTATAAATTATTAAAAAATTATGAAATTTATTTATGTATGTATATACTTAATTTTATAATTAAAATTCTAGTCTCGTTAAATCATTAAAGCAATTTTCTAATTTAGAGATCACTGATGTGGCAAACTTTTACAATTTAAAAGTTTTTAAAATCAAATATCAAATATATTAATATTTTATCATACAATCAAAAAAGGTACGGACAAACTTTTTTCTTTATAAAAAAAATTGTTGTGTCATGATTTTTTTTATCTTACTGTTCTGTTCGCGTCTATTTGATTCAAATTGTAGTACATTTTTTACTAATATTTAAGAATATTCTTTTCTGTGATATATGATGTCTTTGTTTGTAAATATAAGATCCTTTTTCTGTGAAATCTTTTTTATTGTTTAGAGCTTTTTGATTATATTGGCTGTAACAATGATTGTAAATTTGAACAGAACAACAGGGTTAAAACCTCTATATGATCTTCTTAAAAAGCTGAGAAAAAATTTCGCGAGAGCTTACAAAAGAGAACAACGTTACACAACGTGTTATTGCACTTACGCCTGCGTGAGTATTCTGTTTTTGAAAGAGCTTCTGCAGATGCCTATCGCTTCTGCCGGCAGTGTCAGCGAACTTGGCAGTGCCCTCTTTGATGAGCAATTCCCTCTGTGTCCAGGCGTTGTTCTCCTCTGAGAATATCCTCTCAAGCTCGCGGAAGAGTTCATGCTTCTCCCGAGGCATGCACTGCCAACACTTCTCCAGTCGATACACCGGATTGCTTTGGAGGCCGGAGACGATTGCCTTTAAGCTACTAAAATTCTTGAGTATCCGCAATTCCTGCGCGACGTCGATCCACGTTTCGAGGATCCTGGCGCGCTCCTGAGATTTGAGCGTCGTGTCCGTCAGAATCGTCGAGATCACACGTAACGAGACGGCATTGAATTGGTTCACGGTTGCCACCACTGTGGCGGCTTCGTGACTCCTGGAACGATCCTTCCTGGACCATACGGCACCAAGACACTGATGGGCAACTAGCTTCTTAAACACTTCGGCATCCATCCGGGTTAGCTGCTCGGCGAAGTGACGGTGGGGCACCTCGGGGAAGATGTAGTTCCCCCAGTGATCCGCCATCGGATCCGGGGAACCGCGCATAGGTAGTCGGCCATTGTCGTATACTATACAGTCTAAAAGAAAAAGAAAATCGAATTGAAATCAATCTGATTCGATCTCAAATTAATGAAAATCAATCTAGAATTATGTGGCGATGTATTATTTTTTTTCATAATTGATTCTTTTTTAAAAGTTATTTTTATTTTATATGATTTTTTAAATATAAATTGTTGCAAATGTAAAAGAATAATTTATATTAATTAAATCAATTTGTGTGGCTTTGAAATTTCAATGAGATTAAAAATTTGTATTAAATTTTAATATTTAATTCTGATATAAATAAATTTCTTTAGAAATTCTTTTAAAAATATCTAAAAACTGAACTTAAATTAATCTAATCGAAAATTGATGAAAGTTAATATGGAATTAAATGGTGAAATATTAATTTTCATAATCGAAATCCTTTTTATAAGATTCTTTCTTATTCTATATACATTTTTCAAATACATTATTGTAAAATTTAATTAATATATAAAAGAATAATTTAAATTAATTTTATACTTTCATAATTTAATAAGACATTTACAAATTTATATTAAATTTTTATAATTCTGAAATAAAGAGTTTTTATATTTTTTTAATTTCAAAAATATTACATTCTATCAACCTTTATTAAGAACAAGTCTCAATTATATTCGCGCCAAAAACTTTCTTTTGGGTTGTTTCAAAATATTCTCTCTCTCTCTCTCGTTACTTTAAATAAGACCTCTATTTTGGAAATATTGCAACTGGATCGAGTTCTCCAGCAGGCGAGTCTTGAGTGAAAGGTGAGCCCTGCCCGGGTCGTGGCAGTATAATAGAGCCTGTAGACCCTCAATTTATACACGGGAAGCAGACGCCTTTGTTGAGCTCGAGCAGCCTGATTGGTCTTTCACGATCACTAACAATCAGACCATCTTTCTGTGTTCCAAACTGCCGATAGAACGATTCTTTCGCGCCAATAAAATATGCCGTTTGAACTTTTTTTGTATTCTAGAAACTCGCGAGATATATGTCGAAACGCATTGCGAGATCTAGATATATATAGAGTCCGACCCTATGTTACCCCATTTGTTATATTTTTCTTTTTTTGCGTAAGTTTGAGGAGAGTTTTGCAATTTGAGGTTCTTATAAGGTCGGTATATTCATAGACGGATCTTATATTCAAAACTGTTTTAAATACGGTCTTAAGAAGTCACGAACGAATCAGAGGACTGCATTAGCGTCTTAAGACATTACTTAAGATGATCTTGAAATAAGAATCGACTATGTGACTATGAATACTGGTCTAAAAGTTAAAGATTGTGCGCGCTAATGTTTGATCTTTCTCCTCAGATAATGCATTTGAAATATAATATTTTAGTGTAGATGTTTTGCTCGCTTATCGCAGTTCACGAATTCTCTAAATACAAAGCAGGTCGTCAAGTGAGTTACTTGTTACATTTAAATTGTGTGCATAAGTAAGAATATATTACTATTAACAATTAAGAACAATTTGGATTCCCTAACTTTTTTAATAACTCAAAATTAGAGAAAATTAGAGCTAAAAATCGGCATTGTATTTAGTGCGCTACGTTTTATTATTAATATAAAAAACTATTTAACCGATGTTTAAAAATTCATATTTGACTTTTAGTTATATAATTATATAACTATATATATAATTATACATACATATTACTACATTGTTCGATAAAAATATCTTTTTTTAATCTTTTTGGAACAAGAACTAGTCATTTTTTATAGTTTTTTGAATGTTGAATACCTATATACCCATGAATATGTTTTCCAAATTGCTCTATCACGTTACAAAATTATTAAGCATTATAATTATTACAATAATAAATATTACATTTAATTTGCAAGAAAAAGTTATTTTTATTAATTTTGTAATGTTATAACTACGATTTATGATATATTGGAGAAATTATATTACAATCAAAATTAAATTAGGACTTTCAGTCTTCAAAGAATTTTTTAATCAACTATAATTAATAAAATATAGTTATATAGTTAAATATAAGGTCCATTATATGGAAAAGCTATGAATTAAGTTATTGATGATTAACAAACAGCTTTCAATTGTATTTATTCAAACTTTTACCATTTCAAAATTATGGGTTTAATATGGCGGATGTCAAAACTTGAAAAATGTTTGGATTATTGCAAAATTTATAGATGTTTTTCATAATTTTGAATTTGTCAGTTTTGACATCAATTTCATATTCAGCAATATTTAATCAATATTTTAACAATTTAATTTAATAATTATCTTATAAATCATATCTGACACTAAAAAACTTTTTAAAGCTTAGAAATTTTAACGACATACTTAATTTTTATTACAATGAAACTTTTTCAACACATCATAATTATACAACATAATTATAATATGACTAAATATGTAAAAATAGTCTTTTTATAATGCTATGAATGCAAATATCTCAAAATTGTGCCGTAATAGAACAATTTGGAATTTTTAAATATTGAATTCATATTCAGTATTTAAAAAACTACGGAAAATATGGTACTAGTCTCGTTCAAGTATTCCTTTTTTTCAGAGTTATTACTCGATTCTATTTTCATTCGCCATCAACTTTTCAAAAATCATTGGATGCTTTTATTATAGATTTGAACTTTATTTAAATACAATCAGCGGATTTAAAATTTTATTTTATATTTTAAAAACCTATCTGTATTTTTATATATTTATTTTAATACTGTATTACATGACATTTATTTGAAACAGATTTTAAAACGTTAAATTTTTATTTATTGGAATTGGAATACATAATCTAGAATTATCTTATGATAATTATCTTAGAACAATTCTGAAGCATTTTTCAATTTCATTAAATATAAATTTATTACTTTAAAATCGAGTTAAAAATTTCTAAATTTAAGACACGATTTATAAATAATAATTTTATTAAATAATTTTTATTTAATGAAATTTTGGAATGAATAAATAAGTCAGAATTGTCACAAAATATATATCTACAAGTATCATAAGATAACTTAATTTTAGATCATTATTCTATTTTATTAAATAAAAACTATTCTATTTTATTAAAAAATTTTATTATAAAATTTTATTATTGTGTGTAAAATCATATTTTAAATAGATGATCAGTATATTGCAGGACATCGTATTAAAATGAATACATAAAAAATATTAAAAAGAGTTTTTGAAATACGAAAATAAAAAAGATTATATTATTTCCAATTGATTATATTATATTAATAGAATTTAATTGATGTTAAAAAAGATTCGATTTGATGAATTTCATACTGAATGCATCATTTTGATTACAACAAATTAACATTATAATGCTCGTTTCTTTCACAGTTTAACCAAAACCGATGTGGTTCTTAGGAAATGTCGCGGCGCGTTATCATTCTTCGTATTTGAACTTCTCACGGTGCCTTATCAATTATACGGTTTTCTTTGTGTTTAAAGTTCACGGGTGGAACGACGTGACTCACCAAGCCGGTGAAATAACATTACCTATCTGATCCTCCCGCTGAAACCGGTGCAGTCGGTGCTTAGCTTTGAGTTCGAGCTCAGAGCCAATAAGACGCTGCTGCGTGAACTCGAGAAGCCTGGTGAGCAGGGGATGGCTCGGGGGTGACTTCCAGTCTCCTAGATAAGCGTCCAGCCAGACATGCAAAGCCTGAACAAGGGTCTTGCGATGCTGCTCGCAGCCGGCGGTCCCGTCCAGAGCGTCGTATCGCGCGAGCAACAGCTCGAGGACTTCACGCGGACTGGTGAACGCTCGGTATGTTGCCAGGAAGATGTTTATGTAAGTGGACTCCAGCTCGCCGTCGTCGTTCGCCAGACTTTCGACCAGCCGCTGCACCGTGCCGGCCTTCAAGAAACGCACTCGTACCGTCTCCCATTCCAAGTGCGAAATCTCGTCGTCAGAATCCTGGAGAATCGCGACGAGTGCATTAGTTGAATGTTGAAACTATTAATTGAAAAACATACGACAGCGCAGATTATTTCAGCAACGTATTGCTGCAACATTGTTAGAATGTGCTGTGGACGCTTTTGTGCCAGATTCCTTTAAATAAAAGCTTTTTACTTTAGAATGCTCGGTATTGATGATACAGTATTACTATTGACATATAAATTTTACGAGAATATAGATCATTCTTAATTAACGTAACACAAGATTTTTGTACACTTTACATTTTTAATGGCAAAATATTTATAATCTTTATTAAATTAAAGGAAATAAGAAAACTAGAGAAAATATAAACCTTTATAAATAATCTAATTATCAAATTAATAAAAAGAGCAAGATTACTGTCAAATTCAATTTTAAAATGATATATGGCGTATGTAATACAATAAAATTATTTAAAAATTGGTATCACTTATCACGTGATTCTTCTTTGTTATAATACTGACCGCTAAAAGGTCCAAACTGATATATAATGGATTGAATTTTTAAAAGCTTTGGCCCCCGCTTTGGTGAATAGCACTAGAATGGTACTCAATTAGGCTTCAGCTTTCAGCCTGGCAGATTTAAATCCTCATGCTAACCGTTGAAGACACAACTTAGCGCTCAATGATCTCACTTACATGTGAAATTTACATACGATAGCGTACTAGGATTAAATAAAAGACTTTAAATAAATAGTAGCTAAAAATTTAGAAATTTCAGAACAAGTAAAAAAAACTTGCTCTTTGAAATTTCTAAATCTTTAGAGAGGAAATCATGATTTTTCTTGAATCAAAAAATTATGGAAAATACTGTGTGTATTACAAGTAGATCTCCATTTCCAACCGCAATAAGAAAAAGTTAAATTATATTGATAAAATCAATTACAATAAAAAAAAGATTAAATTAGTTAAATTATTATAATTAAATTGTCTAAAAATGATTAAATTAAATTAATAAAAATTATCAAGATCTAAAGGAACAAATTAAACGAGTAAAAATTACTACCAAATGCTAAAAATCTAAAAGAAAAGGACAAGTTAAATTGGTAAAACTATTAAACGCTAAAAATCTTGACTAAAAATATTTCGATATCATGCTCACCGATGCTGAAAGACTTCTCGTGGGCCGATGGTATCGGACCTTCTTTAGATATACTGTGTATATGACGCCGTCGCCTCTTTCCTCGCCCCATAAACGCCACGTGGGCTGCAAAGTAGAAAATCGAACATCGAACTTAGTCATGAATGTCCGTATCAATGAATGCTATAAGCGGTATAAAGGAAATAACGAAGGACCGCACACCAGGGGATGATTTAAATTTCTAATTTCACAGCGGAGTGCTTGCTACTCCCTGTCGCGATCTAACAAAGTAACAAGTAAACAAAGCAATTGAAGATAAAAAAAAGATTCAATTTTTTTCATCTGTAGTTAATTTGTTTATTGTGACAAGTAAAATTGACATGCATTTAGTGGCTTTACATCACATTATTTCGTACAATTACGGACGAATTACAATTAAGGAGAAAGTAAAGTTTTTTT
>Ga0157364_1002372_pt1 | contig 17436 bp, 16 predicted proteins | sample AttsexASBM2_FD_111476 | JGI IMG/M metagenome (GOLD analysis project Ga0157364, IMG submission 111476) | Fungus gardens microbial communities from leaf cutter ant in Ribeirão Preto, State of São Paulo, Brazil - Atta sexdens ASBM2 | ecosystem: Host-associated > Fungi > Mycelium > Unclassified ... | reverse complement strand
TCAGGCTAATTTTAGAAGGTAACTAATTATGTCACTACATTGATATGCTTGTATCTCTACCAATACTTGTTGCTTTGAGATGCATCATATATCATTGGAAACGAATTGATGAGCACTTCCAAACGCAAATTCAATTGTGCAAATCTGTTCAGCCATTCATGAGATATTAGCAGACAAAGCTTTTATAGCTACTGATGGCCTGATATCTCAGTTGTTCATTGTTGCTTTTGTATATCCTGCATATGTACAGATAGCCCTCATTTGGGCCTTTCCAGCACAACTTAGTTTGTGAAAATCAGTCCACTGGTTGTGGAGATACAAGCTGAATGAAGTTTGTGACACTCATTAAAAAGGTTTCTTATCCAGGCAAGCTGATAGCTATGATTAAAAAATGCTATATATTTAGTCTTAGTTGAAGATAAAGCTACTGTCTTTTATTAGTAGCTTATCTAGAATGTTACTTCTCAATTTATTTGAGTAAAGTAACCAGTCACAGATTTACATAATTCTGGATCTAGTATCCAATCTGAGTCAGAGTAAGCTACAATAGACTATCTGATACTTGCAAGTATTAAGCAAATACTTATAGAAATGCAATTCTGCTCAATAATGTTTATTTGAGGAATTTGCCATCTGTTAAGCAAGTTTGACTATAGCAAATTCTATATCAGGATATAAGTCAATTATCAGATATATTAAAGATCTAATTATTTATTGGTATTTTTAATGAAAATTGGGATCATACTGTTTATCATTGAGTTTAAACATGTAGTCCAATAAGAGTAAAGTATTTGTCAGGTTGGTTGTTATATTAGATTGTGCTAGAACTTTGTTCAAGTACTCAGACTAGTCTACAAAAATCTTTTGATTCTTACAGTTACAATTTATACATATACATATATGAAGAAAATCTTTAGTTTCTCCAAGGTTATAGCATTTATGTTTCATTATAAATTTTTGCTTCAACTCTAAGAAAAGTGGTGAATCTTTTGAATCCATAAAGCAAACATCTGTCATATGTATTATGGAATGCTTTGACACTAACATTTTTCTCTCTTTTTATCTATTTTTCTTGATTTTATATTTCTTTTCTTTTGAATTTCTTTTTCTTTTAGTGATGAGGAAGAGGCATATGACATCACAGTCACATGACATGTCACATGGTGTGATATCACAAGCCTAGAACATGATGGAAGGGTCTAGAAGATGATGTTAGAGCATATGGAATACACATGGTGGCCTTGAGTAGAACATAAGGCAGGAATGAGAACAAAGCATGGACATTAGGGTAGGGTTAGATATTAGTAGCACAGACCAAGTATGTTTTGTATATATAGGACTCTAATTTAGCAAAGACTCCTTGTCGAGTTCTCTTGTGAATCCCTACATTATACTTCTTCTTTGAGGTTTACTCGTTAGTGAGATTATTGGACGTTGTGTCTAGTAGTTGCCACAACAATATGCAAGTCCACCCATCTGGAAATTACATCTCTGCAGTAAAGTCACCTTCAAAACATACAAGTTTGCCTTCTATGGCAGCCATCTTTCTCGCAACATGTCTTATAGTAGTGATGCAACCATCCAGATATTCTGTCTTCTATGGTGGAGATACTTTTATTCAGCTCAGTCTTCTATGACAGAGTTACTCTTGTTAGTATCTCAACACTGAAACCTCCACTCAGGGTAATAGGGGTTTTACCACTGAAACCCTGAGCATCTCCTATACTATCTATTTGTACATAAGATTAGTAGTTATACTGTAATTCACTAGTCTGATAATTGATGAAGATAATCTCTTATTGAACTCGATTCCCAGTGTTCAACAGCAACACACTAATCAGCACTCATTCCTATCTTAAGCTTCTTTTCATCATCTGAAGTTGCAACCATGTGGCAGACAGATGGTGTAGCACATAAGCTGAAGCTAAGGTCATTCCACAGGTCTGCTCATCTCTAAGTCCATTCTGTAGACTTCCACTCCAGTATGAACTGCACCTGACAATATCATTAACATAGAAAATTACTATAACTAGCTCTTTAGTCTTTTTGTCAATGAAGTAATATATACCAGCATCAGATTTGCATTATTTAAATCCTAGAGTTAACATTGACTTAGTTATAGTCTATTACCAAGATAAGCCAACTTGCTTAAGGCTATATAATGCTTTGTGAAGTCACCAGACTTTTTTTTCTTTGCTAGGTAGCCTAAAACATTTAGGCTGCTCCATCTAGATTTTCTTATTCAGATTACCATAAAGATAAGTAGTGTTATGACTTAAGATTTAAGAGTTAGAATCAAAAGTTAAACCTTAGATTAGGTTAATTATAAGAGAACTCAATAGAGTTTCTAGTACAATGTATCTATCTTATATACTATGCTATACTACTGTACCTAGCTTACCCTAAAGACCATATATAAGCCTTGATGTCAGTACAAAGAGTAGACTTTGCTTTATTTTCTTTCTTATTTTTATTTTATTTTGGATTTATTTTCTATTTTTAAACTTAGAGTTAGAATTTAGTGATATGTCACTATCATATGACCACATGGCATGATGGAAAGTAAGAGAAAAATCTAGAAGGAATGATATCATATAATATACTATATATATTGACTTTAAGAAAAACACATGGTTATTTAGGGTAGGCTAAAGTAAGTAGAGCATAAACTATTAGGTTTTAGTATATAAGGTAGATGATCCTGTATAGAGTTCTCTATTAAGCTTCCTTGTGTTAACTCCAATACAAGATTCTTATTCTTAACTTATTTTAAAGTCTTGAGTTTGTAATACTTGAGGCTAATATAAGTTAAGCATATTGTATAATATCATTGTTCCAGAGGCTTCTATTATGTTCCATTATAACCATGTGACTATGTGACTATAACATCACTCTAAACTCTGACCCTAAATAAAAGAGAAACAAAAATGAAAAGAAAATTAAAAAAAAAGAAATAAAGTCCAACATTTACAACTCTGACAGATAGTTTTTACATTAACACTATGGATATCCCAATCTTTAAGGGCAGCAACAGCTAGAAATAAGTGTGCTATCTCATAGCAGACAACTAGAGAGAATAATTTATCAAAGTTGATTCTCTTGACCTGAGAAAATTCTTTTGTATTAAGCTGAGACCTATAATGACTATTGAATATCCAGCAATTCTTGATTGCTTTTCTTCCCTTAGGAAGGTCTACAACTTCATAGACATTTCTATTCTTAAATCATTTCAACTTCTCAAGACAAGACTCAAGCTATTTATTTTGAATATTAGCTAGTAATCTAGTGACATCTCCAAGGTTTTTGGAAATTGGACAAGACTCTGTTGCATGTTGTGCTAAGAGAAAGCAAATTTGCTCTCCCTTCTCTTGTAAGACATGCCAAGTAGCTAGTGATAGCTGGCTCAGCTAATTTATTTATAAGAGGTGGAATGTCTATTCTACTTCTATCATTATTAACAATGATTGGGCATTTGTCTTTCTATTGGATATTATATGGAGTCCCATTTATCTCAACAATATTGTCAAATAAGTTATATGGATAATCAGCTATATTTATTCTTACTGTCCTTGGTAGTGGATTATCAGAGAAATGTTGTATATTCTGATGGATCCTTTATAATTCCTGATGAGTATTTTTATGCCTATCATAGGCTATGTTGGGATTAGAGAACCTCCTCTTTGGCTGTTATAAAGTGTTCTGTAGAATATTGGTGGAATGTTCTTGTTCTCCATAAATATTTCCTTCTCTAAAAGGTATCTGAGTTTGATACTTGGATCTTCTCAATTCAAAACCTTCTTGTGGTGTTTGTAGACCAGGTTTCAAAGGTTATTGAGTGCTGGGTGGTTGCATCTCAACATCAAAGTCAATATTATTTGTCTTTTGAATCTTTACTATGGGTTTTTAGGCCCTGGAATAGGTGGGGGGGAAATGAACTTACAAGAGAGTGAAGGTAAAGATAAACTAGTGGGAGGATTGTTTTGGATAGAAGGAATGGATGTATGTGGAATGAGTACTGAAACAGATCTATTTTTCTAGAAGAGTCAGATACTGATGACTCTGTCTCTGAACTTGTCTTGTCTAATAACTTCTCATATAATTTGTGCTCTTTTGCATAAGAGTTAGTGCATTTAGAAGAAAGTTTCTCATCAAAGATGGTATGTATAGAGCAGAAAATGGTATTTCCTTGTGTATGGCACATGAAACAGTATCCATTATCCTCATATCTAATGAATATTATCAATTCAGAGTATAGTGTAAGTTTGTTGGCATGAATTTCAATAGGGAGAAATACATAGGCTCTATAGCCAAAGACATGAAAATGCAATGTTTTGGGTTCATCCCCCAAGAAGATCTCTTAAGGTGTTCTCCATTTAAGACATCTGACAGATGTGTAATTATATACATGAGCTGTAACTACTATTGCAAACTTTCACTAGGAATCTAACAAACATGCTTCAAGTCACATTGACTGTATCTTTTCAAACAAAGTGTGGTTCAATTATCTAGTATGACCATTTTGTTAGTGTACATGTGGAATACTAGTCTCATGTATAATTCCTTGCTCTCTTAGAAAGGATTGTAATTCTGATATTATATATTCTTCCCCATTATCAGTATGCAACCTCTTCACAGAATAAAAAGTAGTATTTGACCACATTTGGAAAATGGACTTAATTGCATCTACAGCCTCAGACTTTTTGTATATAAAAGCAATGTTGTAAAGCAGACATATTTCTGTGTTGGGAAATAGATCTTTTTTGTATCTTTTAACATTATGATGTTATAGTACGAGAGTGTGGGCAGACTTGGACTAAGGTTAAGGTTAAGTATTATAATTATTAGTCTACAATGGAAAAGAGATAGGAGATAGGCATGTGACCTGGAAGTCATATGACAGAGTCTAGATAGGAGTTAGGGTTAGGAGTGACATCAAGAGACTATGGTTCTTCATGATGTATACATAGTGTGCACATGTACAGTGGAGATTAAAGAACATGAGGATAATGCATAAACATAAGAGCAGGTAATTATTATTGTAGCACAGACCAGGAGCCTATAGTATATATAGAGGATCAATACAGCGAGGGCTTCTTGTCGAGTTCTCTTGTAATCTCCACTACTAGATAGCCAACTAAGAGCTTTGCTGAAGTAAGCAAACTATGAGTGCCGTTCCAGTGAGTGGTTGCTACAACATGTGAAGAATATGATGCATAACCTCATTAGAGGCATGTTCAAAACAATAATACAAAGTCTTAAAGTTTAGATGTCTTGTTACAAAGCTTACAAGATTGGGAATATTATACTTGAGAATGTAAGTTCTTACAATCTGAATATTGTCCCAGAGGTTAGAAGTAGCTGACAAGACAGCATCACTAGACTTATCTTGAAAAGTAGAACCACTTTTGTTACCTTCTACTTTCAACCCAAACTAAAGAATCTGTCCAGTAGAGAGAAGATGCATCTGTATACTAGGGATATAATATACTAGCTATATTTTTGACACAGCAACCTTGGTAGTCCCTTTCTCAGGATTAAAGATTTCATGTTCAATCAGAACAGTGCTAGAAGCAACTATAAATAATAGTACTTTTGAGTTTGCAGTCTCAACTTAGCCATAATTACCTAGAGTCATATTGATAAAGTCAGACTTAAATAAACTTTATATTTAGAGAGATTTACAGCAATAAGTATGTCAGATAGAACAAATTCATCTTGACTTGAAGCTATACATGTATAATTAATCTTCTGTAAGACTACAAAGTTTTCTATTATAGCTATTGTATTGGTGCATGAGATTATATTGTCATATTTAAGAGCAGTTTGTATAAGTTGGGTAGACTGAGTCAGAAGTTTAGTAAATCATCAATCTATAAGGAAAGAGAGATATTGCAGTTGTTTTTATAGAGTTTCATATAAGAGAAATCAAGCTCAGTAATTTGAGGAACAAAGTCCTGATCACTGAAAATTTGAAATATGATTGTTTTCTGATAATTAGCAAAAATTAATGCTAAACCAGGTATTCCTATGAGAATCCAAAAATGAGCCCAAAGGGCCTCAATATTAGGCTGGCCATATATTAACAAGTTATCTGGTAAGATAGAGTTAAGAATGTTTAAAGCTTAAGAGCTTAAGAAATTCCTTCTAGCTATCTCATCCACATCAGTTGTTTAAGGAAGTGCTGAAGTATTCAGCATATCATCAAAAGTGAAAATAGCTCCAGAGTATGTGATAAGAGCAAGGATTAATTTGACACAAATTTTTCAAAAAGAATAGTCAGCAAGGCCAGTAAGTTTAGGAAGAGTAGCAATGAAGTTGGCTATTACTATTAATAAAAATAATCAATATGAATTAGAGAGCAAATACAGCCAGCTAAAGTGCAAATGTTTAACCCAACTAGTAATAGATCATTAGTACATGTAAGATACAAGGGGATTCTAGAGATATGGAGCAATTCAGGATCAGCTCAATCTATAATAGGCTTAGAAGTGACAAGATGTCAGCTTACTAGTGGAGTTAGTCAAGTCCTTCTTATCAATAGAAAGCAGTTTAAAAAAGCATTAACTAAAGATCAAGGTAATTGAGGTTTATAATCTGTTGGAAGGAATAGAGTGCACAGCAGCATAGTGTAGTGTGGATAACTGGCAACTACTTACCTATGATGTATACTTCTATGGAGAGCTGAAAGAAAGCAACAAAGAAAGATGAGTTGTATTATTAGAAGTGAATATGACTATATAAATTTTTCTATTGACTATCTAATTAGGATTATATGCTTACTAAGCAGAGTGCTTTACAACAGTATAAGTCCAAAAATAGCTTCTACTCCTTATAATAGCATTGTTGTCAGGTGTGGTTCATACTGGGGTGGAAGTCTGCAGAATGGACTCGGAGATGAGCAGACTTGTGGAACAACCTTGGCTTCAGCTTATGTGCTGCACTGTCTGTCTGCCATGTGGTCGCAACTTCAGATGAAGGAGAGAAAGTCTAAGTGGAAGTAAGTACTAATTGGTGTGTCGCCGTTGAACACCAGAGATCGAGTTCAATAAGAGGTTATCTTCGTTAATTATCAGACTAGTGAATTACAGTGTAACTACTAGTCTTATATACAAACTGATATTATAGGAGATACTCAGGGTTTCAGTGGGAAAACCCCTATTGCCCTAAGTGGAGGTTTCAGTGTTGAGACACTAACAGGAGTAACTCCATCATGGAAGACTGAGTTGAATAGGAGTATCTCTGTCATGGAAGACAGAATATCTGGAGGGTTGCAGCACCACCATGGAAGGTGGGCTTGTATAGTTCAGAGGTGGTTTCACCATGGGGATGTTGTTTCCAGACAGGTGGACTTATATATGACAATTGTTCAAAAAACATTCATGATCTATAAGATATTGTGGCAACCACTAGTTAAAAGACCAATAGTAACACAAGCAATAAATCTCAAGGTGGATATCAAGTGGAGATCACAAGAGAACTCAACAAGGAGTCTCCAATATATTGCTATCTTATTTATACAATAGATATATAGTCTATGCTATCAATAAATAACCCTACCCTAATATCCATACATTAGTCATGAGTATACTATGTATACACTATAAGATGAACATGCTGTTAACATGCACTTTGATATTATTCTTCTAGCCTCTTCTAGTTCAATTTCTCCAAGTCTAGGCCTATAATCTCACATTATGTGTTATATGTTATGTGACTTGTAGTCACATACCTCTTCATCATCAAAGAAAATAAAGAAAAGAAATATTAAATCAAGAAAAATAAATAAAAAGAAAAGAAAAATATTAATATCCAAGTGCATTATAATATAAGACAGCTCTTCTTTGCATTTTCTTTAGCTTATTTAGAGGTCAATGAACTAGAAAACCCTTGAAGTACCAAAGCTGGAACTTGTATAGAGTGATAGAAAGAATACATATTCTATATAAAAGTTGTTAATATCCAGATAAAAGGCTTCTTGTTGAATTTTCCAGCATTTTCATACTTTTGATAGTTGATAATACTTTGTTGGCATAATAGTGAGTGTGATATCAAAATATGAGCTTTTTGTTGAAGAAAAAGCCCAAATATCACTAAATATTCTTTTGTCTCAGAATTGTATCTCTTAATGGCCTTAAATCTAGAGAGGGAGGATTAAAATTCTTTGTAGCTCTGGAGAAGTGAAAAACTTTGGACTTGTCATGTTCAATAATGAGCCCAAATTGTCTGAAAAAAGAAGAAATAATACTATAGCTACAAAAAATATTTATATTTGATTTTTCAAAATTTTTTTCTAAGAAATGAGAAAACTATTATCAACAAACAATAAAATGGAAATCAAAATAAAGATGAAGAGATTTTTTGATTTTTTTTTCAGAATATGAAAAATAGATATAATATAAAGAGCTAAAAGAATAAGCAAGAGCAGGAGAGAAATGGCATAGTAGAAGAGACTCCCATCCATGTATATTATGCCTACCTTAAACCTACTTGAGGTTATGGGTTCAATTTCTTGGTAATCCTTTGTGTTGGGTAACTGTATAAAAAGGTTAGGGTATTGATACTCTATACATCATTCCTCCTGTAGGCATGGACTGCCATCACACCCTATGTAATAAATTGTTGACTAAAAAAAAAAGAAAAAGAATAAGCAAGAGGGCTAACCCTTGTTTAATACTAATGTCTACTTTAAGAAAAGAGGAAGTGGATAAATCCCAAATATGTTGAGTTTGTCTGTTAATTAAATAATCAGAAAAGAAACTTTAAAACCAAAGTCTGTTTTAGTTAAAATCATAGAAAGATGATGATGATTCAACAAGGAAAAGAACTGCACTATATCAAGTGCAAGAGTACTTGTATGAGGCTCTTTGTTATGAACTTAAGTCCTAGAGCTTAGAACAAAAGCCTACTCTTGTATTGAGTAACACAAGAGAACTCAGTAGAGTTTCTACTACAGTTTAATTCTTCTTATATACCTATTTTAAAGTATAAGCAAGACTTTCTAGCAGGTTCTACTATGTTCTATGGTCATGTGACTATGTGACATCACCTTTCCCACCCTACTTAAGTTCCTTTTAAAGACTACTACTACTAGATAATAGAAAAATAGGAAAAAATAAAATAAGACTAAGCTCTTGTTCTGAGGTTCTGATACTCTTTCTGTTACAACTCAAAGTTCTTAGAGCTGGACAGTAAGGCAAAAACCTTGTATTAGGGTTTAATACAAGAGAACTCAATAGAGAACTCTGTACTAGACTGTCTACCTTATATACCAAATCCCCATAGTCTGTGCTACTACTACTCTAGCCTACTCTAAATTAATCATGTGTTTGCCTTAAGATCGACATATATTATATATATTGTATGACATCTTCCTTCTATTGCTACCTTGTGATATGTGACAGTGATGTCATGCCAACTCTAACTCCTGTTTCTAGGATAGAAGATAAGAGAAAAGAAAAGAAAGGAAAATAAAGTCCAAAGAAAAGTCAAAAGAAACTTGGATTCAAATTTCATAAGTCTGACACTTTTACCCATTTTGTTTAAATAAGATAAGTTAAGAAAATTCCAGTATTAATAGTTGAACACTACTTAATGTTTCCCAATTGACTTAGATGAATAAAATTGGAAGTAATAGAATATACTTGAAGTCTATAGCTTATTATTTTTTCAATTAATTTTCCTAATGTATTAAAGAGAATGATGGGGCAAAAGGCTTTTAGGACTGTTATAGAATGGCTTATTTGGCTTGGGATAATAATAAATATAGATTTTTTAAAATACATCAGCCAATAGCTTATATCAATACATACATTTGCAATGTTGACAATATTTGAACAATATTTAATGTTGTTTATCATTGTCTTGAGGTAATTCTATGAAATATGGTCTGGGTTTGATATAGAAGAACTGTTATACTTGACAATCATATCTTTGAGCTTAGCAATAGAAAATGAAGACTACTCTACTTGTTAGTATAAAAAAAGTTTATTAAGTAGTTATATATCAATAGGTCTATCTTGAGTAGAGTTGTACAATTGATATAGTGTTTGCCATAAATTATTTAATTCATTATATAGATAGCTATTGAACTTGATGGCCTTTGTTAATAGTAGTTTTCATTTTCTGATCTAATTCATTAGGCCCCATAGTCTCATATTATACAAAGTGATTTCTTGAATCTTATTATCAAAAAAGTCTTTTTAGCTAACTTGACTATTTTCTTATACTTAGTCCAGTCAGTTTTGTTTCTTGAAATATGATATATTTGTTTCAAAGATCTTCAGCTATGGATGTAAATTCTTGAGTTATTCTTTCAAGTATTTCTTGACTTGTAATGTTGGACATCTCTATAGAGCCTAGCTTAAACCCTATACCTGAGTTTATTGACAAATTCTTTTTCTTTGTTACTGCTCTTAATAAGTTATTGTTTTTTCTCTTGAATAAATTCTTTTTCCAGAGTAATAGATACTGACAAAGGAGTGTAATCTAATGAGCTTCAAAGTTTAGATGATATGATATAATTGTTGAATTCTTCTAATCTTATTCTGAGAAACATAAGGTTGAGAATAGAATTTGATTCTTGAGGATTATCTGTATAACATATTAGTACTAGATTGATAGGTATTGATAATTCTAGACCAAAACTATCTACAACTTCTCAAAGTATGTCAGTGTAAAATAAATAGTAAGAATATGAAGGGTCCTAATTATTGTCTCTAATATTAAAGTCTTCTGTCATAATAATGATGTTATTTAGATTAACCTTAGTATCCTTTAGATACTTTAAAATATTCTGGTAATCATATGAATAGATATTTAGAATAAAACACATGATACTATGATTGAAAAAAAATAAGGTTGATATCACAATGATTTAAAATATCTTTTTTAATGAAAATCTCAGTCTGATCAGTCTGATGTTGATATATGTAATAACTCTTGGATGTTTGTTATTGTCTGAAGTTGATTGTGCAAATATAATCCAAGATAGATGGTAAAAAGTGCCAATAGTATTTTCTTCTTCTTCATTCAAAAAGCTTAGCACTTGTTGGATAATAAACCAGATTAGTTCTTGAATAAATAAGATATCAATTTTTTTGTTATTTTCTAAAATAGTATTAGTAAGAAGCCTATTCTTTCTAATATTCTGTAAAAAAATGTTGAGTGTTTTTGAAATCATGCCTTACCACCATCCACATTTGAGCAAATTAAATTTACTCTGATTTCTTGGAGCTCTTGAGCTTTCTTACTATGTTAGTCACAATTTAATCTGTATTTCCAGAATAGACAGTTATAGCTATTTATCTGGTGGTCATCTTTGTAGTTGATACATTTGAATGAGTGGGAACATAACTCTTATTTTGGAGTTTTGAGTCTAGATAGGTTAGTTTTGAAGTTCACTTTACAACATCATGTTATTTCTCTATGGTGTTTAATTTTATGTGGTCTATTGCATTTTTGGACTTATGTATATGGTATGGTTTTATTTCTAGCAATTTTTATACTGGAAGACTTCTTATTATGATTGATACCTCGAGGATATAACATGGAGTAGGGTAGAGAGTAATGACAATACAATTGGCTGCACCATAGTAGTCTCAGTCAGCACCTCATGTAGTAGGTGCTCTAACCTCACTTTCTCCTCATATACAGTAACTTTTTTGCCTCATGGACTATGTATTGTTCTCTTGTTGTATATAAGTATATATAGTATAGATACTCTCCTGTATCTTTATGCTTTACCAATTATCATATCCCTTTACTTCTTCTCAAGTCTTTGTCTAAGTGCAACCTGAGCTTTGAGCTAAGGTTGTAACATTTGGTAAAGTGTTGATGAGCTCACCTTGCAAGAGAGGTGTAGTGGAAAGAATCCATGAACAAAACTAGGCAAAAGTACCTGTCAGACAAAACACATGTAGTGTCAACTACAAAGAGGAACCAAGACAAGTTCTAAAAGGACAAACAATATTGAGGTACTGTTAGAATGACTAGAGTCTTTATAGATCACAAAAGAAGCCTCAAGTGACTACAAACAAATGAACACAGAGATGTCAGTAGCATCAGCACCACCACTAGCAACAATCAGTGAGAATATACAAGTAGAAATGCCGAAGAACATGGTACTAGACCCAGAATGGTTTGACAGTGACCAAACAAAATTTGAAGACTAGTGGAAAGAAATGAGATTGTTCCTCAAGAGTAACAGGGTCATGGAGACCAACAACAGAATTATAACAATCCTAGCTCATCTCAGAGAAGGTGTAGTGGGAATATATGCACAGAAGAAGCTCGATAAGCTGGATGAAGAAATAAGAACCTAGGACTAGGACAATTTTGTAGAAGAAATTAAGATGACATTTAGTGACAAAATAAAGGCAGCAGATGCCAAATAGAGGATAAAGTTCTTCAAACAAGGAAAACAAAACACTGCAGATTTTATGATTAAATTCAATGCATTGACCATAAAGGCTGATATAGATGAGTTACATAGCATCTTTCTGCTGAAGAAGAATGTGCAACAGAACATAATCAAGATAATTTTGGGTTACCTACCCATAGCTGCATCAGAGACACTCAAGAAGTGGAAGGTAGTAATAACATTAGTGAGACAAAAATATGAGTTTACAGAAGGACAACATGATTACAAGACAAGTACAGGAACAATATACAGAGAGTGAGGACAGCCCATGAATATTGGAAAGAGTAATGACAATTTCAAAAAAGAGAAGCCTAAGTGCTTCAATTGCAACAAGTATAGCCATATGGCAAAAGAATGCAGATTCAAGAAGAAAGAATGAGAAACACGAACTTGTTTCAAATGTGACAAGAAGAGGCATATTGCCAAAGACTGTAAAGGAACATAGTCAATGAAGAAACAAAAGATTTAGAAGGAATCAGACAATAAAGATGACAATAAGAAAGAGGAGAGTTTTGGCGATGATCTCAAGTAGACACAGTACAAGAGATCTCCCATGTAAATTCCCAGAGTAAATATATTATTTCAAATTGCCAAAACAGCAAAGGAAAGAGAGAATTAAATGTGCAAGCAGACATAAAGACAAAGAATGGCAAGAAGATTAAGATGAAGGCACTAGTAGACTCTGGATACACATACACAGGAATAGATGAGCAATTGGTCAAGAACAAAAGAATTCAAACAAGGCTAATAAACTTCTCATTCAAAGTATTCAATGTAGATAGGATAAAGAATAGAGAGGTTACCAAGGTAGTACTTCTAGAAGTCAAAATAAACAGATACAAGGAGCAGCTAGAAGCTGCAGTAACAGATTTAAACAGCACAGATATGTTCCTAGGATACAACTGGCTGGTTAAGCACAACTTAGAAGTCAACTAGAAGAATAAAACAATAAAGTTTACAAGATGTCTAGGAAGCTGTACAATAAAACACTAAGATGTAAGGTTTAAAACAAGAAGGACACAGACAATGGAAACAACAACACATGACAACAGTGAAATAGGAAAGGAGCCAGACAAGACAAATCCAGAGGATTTACTAGAGTATATTTGACCTTTCATACACTTATTTAACAAGAAGAAGTTTGAAAAGTTACTGGAGAGACATGAATGGGATCATGAAATCAATTTAACAGATGGAGCACCAAGGGAACTAAACACTAAGGCCTATGCAATGATATTGAAAGAAAAAGAAGCACTAAATCAGTGGCTAGATGAACAACTCAAGGCAGGACTGATAGTGGAATTAAAATTACAATATGTAGCACTCTGCTTTTACATTTCAAAAAAGGACAGTTCATTACAATTGGTTCAGGACTATAGGAAGCTCAACCAGATTACAATAAAGAACAAGACACTGCTACCTTTAATAGGAGAAGTTATTGACAAACTAAAAGAGGCAAAATACTTTAACAAACTTGACCTTATCTGGGAGTATAACAACATCTAAATCAAAGAAGGAGATGAATGGAAAGTAGCTTTCTTAACAAACAAAGGCCTATTCAAACTGCAAGTCATGTACTTTGAATTATGCGATTTGCCAGAGACATTTTAAAGAATGATAAACAGCATATTCAAAGAATTACTCCATGAGGGAGTACTAGCAAACTATATGGATGACTTCATCATACCAGCCAAGACAAAGGAAGAAGTAGAAGAAAGGATGATCTGATTCTTGAAGATAGTAGAAAAACATAATTTGTGTTTCAAACAGTCAAAATGTGACTTTGATATGGAAGAAATCCTAATTCTAGGAGTTATAGTTGGAAAAGAACAAGTCAAGATGGAACAAGACAAGATCAAAGCTGTCAAGGAATGGAAGATATCTACAAAGGTCAAAGACATAGAAAGTTTCCTGGGGTTTGCAAACTTTTATCAAAGATTTATTCAAAACTTCAGTTATATGGCAAAACTATTGAATGAACTCAAAGGCAAGAAGAAATGGACATGGAATGAAGAACATGATAAGGCCTTCAGTGAACTCAAAGAAAAAATAACAAGTCAGCTGGTACTCTTTCTTCCAAAAAGAGAAGAAAAATTCAGAGTAGAAACAGATGCCTCAGGACATGCAATAGGAGAAGTACTATCCCAAGAACAAGATGGGAAATGGAAACCAATAGTGTTTTTATTGAGGATGATACAACCTGCAGAAAGGAACTATGAAATTTACAACAAAGAACTACTAGTAATAGTGGAAGCTTTGGCTAAATGGCAATAATATCTACTGAATGCAATGAAACCATTTGAAATCTGAACAGACCACGAAAATTTAAAGTACTTTCGAGAACCCCACAAGTTAAATAGTTGACAAGCTAGATGGTATTTGAAGTTACAAGACTATGACTTCACTCTATGACATATCCCAGGAAAGACAAATAAAAGTGGACATTTTGTCAAGAAAAGACCAAGTAAATACAAAAGAGGACAAAAAGGATGTTCAATTACTCAAAGAAGAACTATAGACAAGGAGAATGACAGCAGAGGTAACAATGTTGAGAAGAACAGCTACAACAGATGACTTGGAAATAATAAAAGAAATCAAAAGGAACAACACCAAGAAATGGGAAGTGGTCCAAGCATTGGAGAAGAACAATGGGTTATCATGGAAAGAAGACAGAATTGTATACATGGAAGAAAGAATATATGTTCCAAACAACAAGAAACTCAAAGAAAAGATTCTACAAGAGAATTATGACTCAGTGGATGTAGGGCATTTAGGACAACAACAAATGCTAGAATTAATCAAGAGGAACTACTGGTAGCCAGAGCTAAAGGAAGACATCAAAAAATATGTACAAGATTGTTTCAAATGCCAATAAAACAAAGTCTAGCATCAAAGGAAATCAGGAGAGCTATATCTATTGGAAATATCTCAAGAACTATGGCAAGAAATTAGCATCGACATTATTGGACCGTTACCAAGGTCTAACAGAATGGACACTATCATGGTCATTGTAGACCAATTTACAAAAATGATCCAACTAAAGGCAACAACCACAAATATATCTTCAGAAAGAATAGCCAAGATCTACAGAGATGATATCTGAAAGCTATATGGAGTACCAAGAAAGATTCTCAGTGACCGAGAGCTACAATTTGCATCAAAATTCATGAGAGACCTTACAAAAGTGTTAGGAACCATGAGACAACTATTGATGGCATATCATCTTTAAACAGACAGTCAAACAGAGAGGATTAACCAAGAGATAGGAATGTTTTTGAGGTATTATGTCAATTACCAACAGGATAACTGGACAGAATAGTTAGTAGCTATGGAGTTTCAGTACAATGACAAAAGACATGTAGCAATAGGAAGAACACCATTTGAGTTAAACTTTGAAAGGCATCCATGGAAAGGCAACCTTGTGGTACAGTTGGAGTTTTCAAGAGTGGAAAAGTTTCTTGCAGGACTATAGAAAAGTTGGGAGCAGGCTACAAAGCTAATAGAAGAAGCATAAAAGAACATAAAAAGGCAGTTTGACAAGAAAAGGCAAAATCCTCAAAGATTGAAGATTAGGGACAACATGTGGTTAGAGAACAAAAATATCCAATTGAACCAACTCTCAAAGAAGTTGGACAATAAAAGATATGGATCTTTTAGAATCTTGAAGGATATTGGCTCAGAAGCATTTCAACTGGAACTTCCAGAAGAATGGGTAATTCATAATATATTCAATGAGAACCTTCTAACACAATGTATGGAACCAAAGTTCAAGGGTCAGCACAAGGAACCAGTACTACCACCAACAATTATTAATGAGGAAAAAGAATACAAAGTCAAGGAAGTTAGGAAGCATAGAAAACAGGATAGAGGGACACAATACCTTGTGTATTGGAAGAGCTACAGAGACAAGCATGATCAATGGATTGCAGAAACAGGGTTGCCTTATGCAAAAGAGGTGATTGAAGACTATTAGGCAAGGTATTCAAGTTGAAACCTATCAAGAGGGGGGGGTAAAATCCCATTTTGAACAGTTCAAACCATCCACTTGAACTTCAAAGCACAAATGTCTCAGATCAACAACAACAATATTACTACACTCATCTCTCCAAACCCATATATTACCAGGAAATTGAATAACATAGACAAAGCAAAGATAATGAAAGCAAAGAGGGATAACTGGACAAGAACGTATCACAAGATGTTGAAAGGTCTGGAGGCAATGATTGACATGCAGAAACAAATCAAGGAGATAATGAAGATTGTGGCAGAAATAAATACAACAATGATGGAAATGGAAGATTCAATTTTAACAGCTAGTATTAACAATCGAACTGTCAATGCAACTAATATTACAGAGGTGTCAGAAGACTTATAATACCTAATCCAAAGCAATATGAAAAATTGAGTGTTTCAAATCCAAAGGATGCTAGCTGATGAATTGGATGCATATTGTCACAAACTTCATTCAGCTTGTATCTCTACAACCAGTAGACCGATTTTCACAAACTAAGTTGTGCTGGAAGGCCCCAAATGAGGGCTATCTGCATATGTCTGGGATGCACAAAAGTGACAACAAATGACTGAGATATCAGACCATCAATAGCTGTAAAAGCTTTGTCTGCTAATATCTCAAGAACAACTAGATGGATTCACATGATTGAACTTGTGTTGGAAAGTGCTTATCAATCCGTTTCCAATAGTATATAATGTATCTCAAAGCAATAAGTATTGGTAGAGATACAAGCATATCAATGTAATGACATAATTAGTTACCTTTTAAAATTAGTCTGACAGCTGCTATGACAGATGACAGCTCCCATCAGGTATGAGTTTTGATCATGTGATGGCAACAGCTTGTGCATGGACCATTACTATTTTGTATATATATCTCTGTATCTGAGGGCTAGACCTCAGACTTAACAACGTCAATTATTCCTGTTGATACTTTTCATCATCTGTCAGTCATCATACCCTTGTACTGAACCTCTGAAACACTATTCAGCTCAAGTATCACAACC